>Ga0169931_10000255_pt1 | contig 86561 bp, 60 predicted proteins | sample Kivu_15m_20L_FD_129675 | JGI IMG/M metagenome (GOLD analysis project Ga0169931, IMG submission 129675) | Freshwater microbial communities from Lake Kivu, Western Province, Rwanda to study Microbial Dark Matter (Phase II) - Kivu_15m_20L... | ecosystem: Environmental > Aquatic > Freshwater > Lake... | reverse complement strand
CCGCCAAAAAGGCGGCAAAGGGACTCAATCAAGTTTCGGTCCCAGAGGAAGCCAAAGGCCGAAATACCCCTGAACGCGGGATGGGTTTGGGGCCCTGGGTGGCCGGCCTTGCCCTTCTGGGAGCGGGGCTTTTCGGTCTCTGGTGGATCGACCGCCAATTGGCCAAAAACCAGCGGGTGGCCAACTCCGCCAAAGTATCGTTTTCCACGATTGAAAGCCCGACCCCCGAAGCCATGGGCCATGAGGCTTTCCTTGAGGAAGTGCGATACATCGGCCATGCGGACCGTGAACTGAACCTCCTCGATCCCAACCTGACCACCACTCTGGCCGCGGCCTTTCGTTCCCATCCTTGGGTGGCCGAGGTGGAACGGGTGGAGGTCACCCCGGGAACCACGCGGCAAGGTTTGGCTGCCCCGGGCAAAGTCATTGTGAAACTTCGTTTTCGCAAACCTGTCCTTCGGGTTCCCCTGGAGGGCGAACCCCTGCCCAACGAGACTGGGGAACGGGAAGTGGACGCCTTGGGGACCTTGCTTCCCACTCGTTTGGCCACTTTGGGGGTGCCCGCGCTGTCCACCCAACGCAAGGGGGTACCCCCGAACCCTGGCAGCACCTGGAATGACCCGGTGGTTCAAGGTGGGGCCAAAGTTGCAGGGGAATTGCAGAAAACCGGCCTTATGGAACGGATCCAGCGCTTGCGCAGCGTGGGATCGGGCTGGGAGTTGGAAACATCGAAGGGCCCGGTATTTTGGGGCCGCACACCCGGCTTCGAAAGCGCGGGTGAACCCGCTGTGAATGAAAAGTGCCGCCGGTTGGGACAATGGTTGTCGGCCCCGATTGAAACCGACCCGCCGGACCTTTCCAAAAACCAATGACCGTCCGGTCCTGCCTTTACCCAGCGGGGCCAAGCCCCAAATCGCATTCAGGCGACTCTATCAGGATCCGGGACCAGGTTTCCATTTGGGGCGTCAGCCGTCGAATCCCTTCCGCGTCTCCATGGCCACCGTCCAGAAGTGCGTCCTCCGCCGCCCGAACCCCGGTCTTCACTTCCACCAGGTGGATGAACCCCAGATGGACGCGACCCACCGCATTAGACGGATCACGCAAAAGCCCCAGGAATGATTCCCCAAATGAGTTAACGCCCAACTCCTCACGGATTTCCCGCTCCATCCCAGCGCGGTAGGCGGAATGGGGATCGACCAAAGACCCATCCACCGGCTCGATATGGCCACCCACCCCGATGGACCACAAGGCGTGCAACCGGTTTTCAGATCCCGCCTTGCCGCGGCGGTAACGGAACCAGCCCGAGGGGGAACGAACCACCATGTAAGGAATAACCTGTTGCCAGGAAGGATCTTCCTCGGCCAGATGCCTCGGATGAAAATGGAAACCCTCCACCCGCAACAATTCCTCCAGTGGCGGCAATCGACTGGATGGGACAAAGCCTGGCCCAATGATCCACTGGTCCACCACCGTGGTGGGTAATACCAGAACCGGTGGTTTGGCCAAAGGGGTACTCATCGGTCGTTTCCGTTCGACTGATTTTTCAAAGCGGGGGGCGGATCATTGGCAGGCCCACGCATCGGGGCCGGTCGCCAGCCAAAAAGCGCGGCAAGCAACTGGACCCCCATCAGCAACACAATCAGCGCCAGTCCCAGGCGCAGCATCGTATCTCGTGAGGCCCGACCCAGAAGATCGGCAACCGCCTGCTCATCGCGCAGGCTCACCGCCTCATGCAAGGAATACTCGTATTTGCCCACCGGGTAATCGGCGATGTCGTTCCACCGCCAAACCGTGCTATCCTCCGGCATCGATTCATAGGGCCCCACCCGGATATCCCAGGTGCGCGAATCAACCGGCCACCAGGAGGTCAGGGCTAATTCCCCCCTGCGGGAGTGAGGTACCAGAGGTAAAACCCCCTCGAAGGGAATGGTTACCGGTACATCGGATACCAGAACCGCCTTGGCCTGATCCACCAAGGCCTGAGCCCCTCCCAGGAGGGCTGCCGAATCGTGCCTAGTCAGGTGGATCCCCAGATCAGCCGCCCTGTTAACCGGGGGCAAAACCTCCAGCAACAGTTGGCCCAGGTTTTGCCCCGAAAAATCTTCCAGCGGCACTTTGGAATGCGCCCAGACCCAAGCCGGAGCAAAGGCACCCGTTACCAAAAATTGCTTCGACGACGGGGCTAGGATTCGCCATAACGGCTGATTTTCTCGCGTGGCGGACAAGATTCCCAAAACCGAATATTTGCCAACCGGTCGGCTGAACCAAACCGGGTTTTCGGGTACCGGCTCGGGAAAACCGGCCACCGGGGGCAACCAGGCAGGGGGATGGGCCAACCAAGAAGAAGGGAACCCAACCGAATATGCCGTGAAGGCACCCCGGGCTGGGTTCCACCAAGCCCAAGGCACAGAACCGGTTGGCAAGGTGTTTGGCTGCATTTTCAAGGCCCGGTTTTCATTCCCTGCCGATTTCCCTTGTGGAGCCGTGGCCCCCCGGTCAATCTAACAGCTAATTGCAGACCAGGGACGAATAACTGATGTGTCACCTTCCACCATTGCAGGATAAACACACCGCAAGAATCTCCCGGAAGATTCCTTTCCAGGTGATCGAGGGGATGGACTGGCTGGCTTTGTGGATTCTGGCCCTGACAGTGACCGGTTTAATCATTTTTGGCCACGGTTGCCACCCCGGGGGACATGACAACGACATTGATGATGAACTGGTTTACCGAAATCATTTCACCCCACCTACACCCCCAGTGGGTAATTGAATCCCTTCCAATGAAAAAGCCGGGACCAAAGTCCCGGCTTTTTCGGATTTTTCATCCCGACCCTTTCACTTCATCTCAGGCACTTCCATGGGCAATGGGCGGGGGAACAGATCCAGAGGCCCGAGATTCATTTTCGACAGGTTGGCTATCACCTGTTGCATTTTGGGATCATTCTCCGAATCAAAGGCACCGATGGTGACCATGCTGGCGGTGCGGGTATGGAGAACGTAGGCTTCAAACTCCAGCTTCTTCAAAACCCGGCATGTTTCACGGGCCTGAAGGGCGCAGGCGTTCAGCGTATCGTTGCTTTTGCCCAACCCGATCTTTTCCAGGAAGGTGTCTTTGGTTTGGCCGCCCGCGGTAGGCTGAACCATGGTCGCGCCCCTGTATTCCTTGACCGCCAAGGTCCATTTTTTGCCGCATTTCAGCAGGCTATTGGGTTCCCCGGAATTGAGAGGCTTCAGCGACGGGTCAAATTTCGGGGGCGGGGGCACATTGGACGGAATGGTGGGATTGCGGGTGACAAAACTGCGGGTGAAAGGATTCACCATTTCCCGGCGGATTTCCACCCCTTTGCCCGGAACAGGCACATACAGGCTCACGATATCGGTAGTGGCTTTGCCATCCTCGAGCTTGATCTCCGGAGCCTGAAGTCCTTTGACCTTATCCAAAGCGGCCCGTGCCTGCTCAATGGTTTGGTATCCGCCAATCACCACGGCACATTGGTCACTCGGCTTGGTGTATTTGCGACGGCGGCCCTCACCGGCGGGTGCCTCCTCCTTGGGATTAGCCTCGGGTTTGCCCGCCGAACTTTGGTTGTAGTTCAGAACATAGGCCGGCAGTTTGTCCCGGGTGCGGAGGGTATTGACCACCTGCCGGGCCATTTCGTGGGAATCCGGACCCGAATAGCTGGCGCAACAAATCAGCCAAGCCCCTGCCTGAGGACTGAGCTGAAACTCGTTTTTTGGGTTTTCCGGGGATGCCGCATGAATGCCTCCCTGGAAGCAAACCCAGGCAAAACCGGCCGAAATAGCCAACCGAAGCAATTTCCCGCCCTGCATGGCACCAACCCTCGCCAGTGGATTCCCGGGCCTTCTGCCAAGGAATGCGGGAAGGGCGATACCACGGTTTTGTTTCCCCCGGCAAGCCCAAGTGAATTCTTGAGCCAAATCCGCTTTTTTCAGGGATTTGCAGAAAAAAGCCGGGGAGAACCAGCTTTTACAGGAGAGAAACGGCCAAAACTTCGCTCTGCAGACGGGTAATTTGGCGGATGGCTCCTTCCCCAGCCCGGACCATCTCATCCAGTTGGCCGCGGGTGAAAGTCGCCTCCTCACCCCCTGCCTGGATTTCGATGAGTTTGCCCGCTCCGGTCATCACCAGGTTCAGGTCCACTTCCGCATCACGATCCTCGGGATAATCGAGGTCGACCAGAACCTTGCCATCCAGCAAACCCACCGAAATCGCCGCAACCGAGGCGGAAAGAATTTCGGCATCGGGGGGAACCGTCGGATCCTTAGCCCGTACGGCAGCCAGGGCATCCACCAAGGCGATGTAGGCCCCGTTGATGCTGGCGGTCCGGGTGCCGCCGTCGGCCTGAAGGACATCACAATCGATATGGAGCGTTCTCTCGCCCAACCGGTCGAGGTGGATGCAGGTCCGCAAGGCGCGGCCAATCAATCGCTGGATCTCGATGCTCCGGCCGTCAGGTTTTCCGGCCCGTTCCCTAGGTTTGCGGCGGTTGGTGCTACCGGGGAGCATGGCGTACTCGGCGGTCAGCCACCCCTTGCCTGTTCCCTCGAGGAATTCCGGGACAGACTGTTCGACCGAGCAGGTGCACAAGACGACCGTGTCGCCTGAGGAAACAAGCACGCTTCCTGGGGCCTGCTTCGTGTAACGGCGGGTGAAATTGAGGGGACGGAGGTCATGCACCTGACGACCATCGCGGCGGTTGTAGCTCATCAATTGCCGCCTTTCGGTCCAGCCAGCAGGCGTTTCAAAACCGCCTTTTGGCCATGCATGCGGTTACCCGCCTGTGGAAACACAATGCTTTGCGGCCCATCGATGACTTCCGCATCCACCTCTTCACCGCGATGGGCCGGGAGGCAGTGCATGTACCTGGCGTGTGAAGGGGCAAGCGACATCAAACCCTGGGTGACCTTGTAATCTCTGAAAGCTGCCAGACGATTCTGGGACTCGGCCTCTTGCCCCATGCTGGTGAACACATCGGAATAGACAGCATCGGCCTGGCGCACCGCCTCACGCGGGTCAGCCACCTCGGCCGTCTGGTGCCCCGGTTCCGCCACGGCCAATGATCCCAGAAACTCCCGGTCAAATCCGTACCCTTTGGGAGCGGAAAGGACGAACTTCATACCCACCTTGGCGCAGATGAGGGCGAGGGAGCGGGACACGTTATTGCAGTCGCCCACAAAAACCAGGGTTCGGCCCTTCACCTCGCCGAAGGCTTCCTGAAGGGTGAGGATGTCCCCCAAGGCCTGGCAGGGATGGCTCAGGTCGGACAAACCATTGATCACGGGCACATTGCCATATTCCGCGAAGGTCTCGACCGTTTTCTGCGAGAAAACGCGTAGAACCACGACATCCACAAACTGGCTCAGCGTGCGGGCGAAATCCGGAACGGATTCGCGTTTGCCAATCGCCCCGTCGGTGGAACTGAGAAAGATCGACTGACCCCCCAAATGGGCCATGGCGGACTCGAAACTCACCCGGGTGCGGAGGCTGGGCTTCTCGAAAATCAAACCCAAAATGCGCCCCGCAAGCGGCAGGGGCCTGATGCCCTTGGCCCAATTTTCCATGGCGGAAATGCCAAACCCGCCCATGGAGGCCGCAAGCGGCAGGGGCCTGATGCCCTTGGCCCAATCGCCCTTCATCCGACGGGCATCCGCCAGCAATTCCGCGACTTCGGCGGCTGACCAGTCATACAAATCGATGAAGTGTCGCATACGCATCACCTGTTCAATGAAAACCCGATCGGTTTACCGGGGATTCAACCCACCCCAAGCCCGAGGCACTCCCAGGCAATCAAGGAATCACCGGGTTGGTCAGGGCATCTTCCAGAATGGAACAGCCCTCGTTGAAATCGGCATCGGAAAGGTTCATGGCAGGCAGCAGCCGAATGACAGTCTGGTGGGTGCAATTGATTAGCAACCCCTTCTCCAGACAGGCCTTGACGATTGGCGCCCCCTCGATGGAAAGCTGCAGGCCAATCATCACACCCCGGGCCCGGACCTCGGTAATCCAAGGGCACTTGGGCATCAGGGCGGTGAAACGTTTGCGGAAGGCATCTTCCAGTTGTTTGGCCCGGCCCAGCAGGTTGTCGTTTTCGATGGTGCGGACTGTCGCCAGCGCCGCCACCGCCGAAATCGGGTTCCCCCCGTAGGTGGCAGCATGGGTTCCCGGCTTCAACATGGCGGCCACCTCAGGCCGAGCCAGAATCCCCCCCATGGCGATACCGGAAGCGAGGGCCTTGGCCAAACTGACGACATCGGCGTCCACGCCTTCGAGTTGGTGAGCGTACCACTCCCCAACTCGGCCCATCCCTGACTGGACCTCATCCAGCATGAGGAGAACATCCCTGTCGCGAGTGAGTTGGCGCAACCCCTTCATGAAGCCGGGAGGAGGAATGTTGATTCCCCCTTCCCCCTGGATTGGCTCGATTAGTACCGCGGACGTCTCATGGTCCATGGCTGCCGCGACGGCATCCAGGTTCCCAAACGGAACATGGACAAAACCAGGCAAAAGCGGTTCCAGGTTCTGCTGGTATTTAGGCTGGCCGGTCGCGCTGACGGAACCCATGGTGCGACCATGGAAGCTGTCCAACATCGTGATGATGCGAAACTTTCCGCGGGGCTTCCCCCACAGGCGGGCGATCTTTATGGCCGCCTCGTTGGCCTCAGTTCCGGAATTGCAGAAAAAAGCCTGAGCGGGCCAATTCAATTTGGTGCAGAGTGCCTCGGCAAGCTCCCCCTGGGGTTCGGTGTGCCAACTGTTCGGCACATGAATCAGCTTGCCCACCTGCTCGCGCACAGCGTCCACCACCAGCGGCGGACAATGCCCCAGCAAGGCACATCCCCAACCGGGGAAGAAATCCAGGTAGGATTTTCCCTGGTCATCCCAAACCCTGGAGCCTTCCCCGCGCACGAGACACACCGGATACCGGGTGTAATTGGGGATGACATAATTCTTGTAGCGATCGGTGGTTGCACTATTCATGACGGGTGGTTTCCGCCGCTGGGTGTGATTTTGCGAGTTGGTCGGGAACGATTTCGGTGCCGATACCGGTGCGGGTGAAAATCTCCAGCAACAGCGCGTGAGGCAGCCGGCCGTCGATCATATGGGTTTTTCCCACTCCGGCGGCAAGGGCGTCGAGACAGGCTTCCACCTTGGGAATCATGCCTTCCTCTATCACACCGCTGGCTATCAGTTCCCTGCAACGGCTATCCGTCAGACTGGGCTGAAGCGTGGAAGGATCTTTGCGGTCCAACAACACGCCGGGTGTATCCGTCACCAGCACCAACTTTTCCGCCTTGAGTTGGGTCGCCACCGCGGCTGCCGCAGTATCAGCGTTGATGTTGAGCCAACCAGCCTCGGGGTTGGCCGGATCCATGGTGGCGGACTCGTAGGCCAACGAGGGTATGACCGGAATCACGCCTGCGGAGGAGAAATCTCGGATGAGGTCCACATCGACGCGCTTGACCTGGCCAACCAATCCCAAATCGATCTCCCGGCCTTTTTCCCGCAGCAGGAGCCGTTCACCAAAAAGCGGCTGCAAGGCTCCAGTGTGAAGGCCGACCGCCCTCCCGCCCAGACGTCTGGCCTCATGGACCATCCAGGTATTGGTCTCGCCCCGAAGGACCCGGGCGACAATTTCTATGGTCGCGGGATCGGTGTAGCGGCGCCCCAACACCTTACGGGTGACAATACCCGCAGCCGCGCTGGCACGGTCTATGCTCTTGCCTCCGCCGTGGACCACCACCGGCCAAACGCCGGCAGTTGCCAAAAAGAGGACATCCTCCAACAAACTGGAGAGCGCCCCGGGGTTGTCCATCAGGCTTCCACCCAGTTTCACCACGATAAAACGGTGGCGAAAGCGGCGAAGGTATCCCAATGCTTCAATCAGTACCGAAGCCTTGCGCTCGGGTGCCAATTCCATGCGGCAACTTGCCCCGGGGGAATCCTCGAAACAAAGAGGTACTTTAGGGGGTTTGCCCCCCCCGTCAATGGCGCTCTTCACGCCCAAATTCGAAAAAAATGAAAATATTGCTTTCCTTTGAAATTGACGGGCCTTAAAGTGTGATCTCATGGCCGAATTGGTCCTTTTTGGCGCAATCGGCTGGTACCACCCTGTTGTTCCCCAAACCAAGGAATTCTCCCATGAAGAAGGCTATGTTCGCAGTGATGTTTGCCTTGGCCGCTTGCGCCATGGTGCTTCCGACCTACTCGGCGGCCCAGGAGCCCAAAACCAAGGAAAAGAAGGAAGTCACCCTGAAGGGTGAACTTTGCTGCGCGAAGTGCGAATTGAAGACCGCAGACAAGTGCACCAACGTGATCGAATACGAGCGCAAGAACAAGAAAACCGGCGAGACCAAGAAAGTTGTTCTGGTGATTGATGATGAGGGTGCCAAGGCTCCCTACCACAGCAAGCTGTGCACCGGTCGGGTTAAAGGCTCCGTCACGGGAATTGTTGGCAAAAAGGACGACAAGCCCTCCATCAAGCCTGCCAAGGACGGCGTGAAGATTGACGGTTGATTGCCATTTTTCCCAAAAAGTCAGAACCCCCCGGGCTATTGCCGGGGGGTTCTTCGTTTTCCAGCCTGCGCCTGCCAATTACAATGAGACAGGTGAATGTTTTTTGAACCGGCCGCGCCCTCAAACGGGTCCGAGGTGACCAGATGTTTCAGAAGAGCAACGGATTGCGTGTGATCCTGGCCAACCCGCGGGGATTTTGTGCCGGGGTGAACATGGCCATTGAAAGCCTGGAAAGAGCCCTGCAGATTTTCGGCACGCCCCTGTATGTTTACCACGAGATCGTCCACAACCGTCCAGTGGTGGACCGTTTCACGCAAAAGGGAGTGACTTTCGTCGACACCATCGACGAGGTGCCCCGGGGTGCCACATTGCTTTACAGCGCCCATGGTGTTTCCCCCGCCATCCGGGAAGCGGCCGCCTCACGCAACATCAGGGCGATTGACGCCACTTGTCCACTGGTCACCAAGGTGCATGTGGAAGCGATCAAATTTGCCAAGGAGGGCTACCACATCATCTTGGTTGGGCACGAAGGCCATGACGAGGTGATCGGCACCATGGGAGAGGCACCCCAAGCCATGACGCTGGTACAGACTGCTCAGGAGGTGGCCGCACTCCCCTTCCCCCGGGAAGCCAAACTGGCCTATCTGACCCAGACCACCCTCAGCGTTGACGAAGCCCGTGAGATCATAGATGCCCTGAGGGCCCGTTATCCGGATATCGCCTCCCCCAAGAAGGAAGATATCTGCTACGCCACCCAGAACCGACAGGAGGCTGTGAAGGCCCTGGTGCGCGAGGTGGATTTGGTGATCGTTCTGGGCAGCCGGAACAGCAGCAACAGCAATCGGCTGGCGGAACTGGCAAAGACCAACGGAAAACCCGGCCACCTGATCGACACGGCTGCGGAACTGCAGGATGAATGGTTTCGGGGAATCCATTCGGTTCTGATCACCGCCGGCGCAAGCGCTCCGGAAGATGTGGTCCAAGACTGCCTTCGGTTCCTCGAGGAACGCTTCGGGGCCACCGTGGAAAACCGCGTGGTTCGGGAGGAGCATGTCAGCTTCCCGTTGCCACGGGAGTTGACCATGGTTTCCAACTGAACGGGCTGACGCATGCCTCCGGCCCTCTGTCATCGGCTGAAGCCTCCCGCCGGGCCCCACCCCGCAATCGGGATCATTGGGGCCGGATTCATCGTGGCGGACTGCCATCTGCCCGCTTACCGGGAAGCCGGATTCCCGATCCATGCCATCTGGTCCCGGGACACCATCAAGGCCCGTACGGTTGCGGCGCGCCACGAGATCGGTGTAGTTCACAAAGACTGGACCAGCCTGCTGGATGACCGGAATATCCAGGTGCTGGATGTTGCCGTCCCCCCGGATGCGCAACCCAAGGTGATACTGGCCGCCTGCGAGAGGCCCCATATCCGTGGCATCCTGGCCCAAAAACCCCTCGCCATGGATCCAGCCCAAGCCGCCCTTTTGGTGAAGGCATGCAAGAGGGCTGGCAAGGTCCTGGTCGTCAACCAGAACATGCGGCATGATCAGGCCGTCCGCGCCTGCACCCATCTGATCCGATCAGGCTGGCTGGGCGAACCGGTTCTGGCGACGATCGACCTGCGGGCCATTCCCCACTGGATGCCCTGGAGCGAGGGATTACGATCCCTGACCACTTACATCCTGAGCGTCCACCATCTCGACACATTCAGGGCCTGGTTGGGCACGCCGGACAGGGTTTTCGCCAGCACCAGGCCGGACCCCCGGACCGGGTTCCCCCACGCGGATGGGGTTAACCTGTACATCCTTGATTATGAACGCGGGCCCAGAGCCATGGGCATTGATGATGTCTGGGCCGGTCCCCTCAAACCCACCGGTCCGATGGAAACCCCCTGCCCTGGCACCCAGTCGGTGCGATTCCGGGTGGAGGGAACCCTGGGCTGGGCCGAAGGAACCATTGGTTGGCCCGCTTGGCCGGCGCGACAGCCCAGCACTCTTGATTTCGCAAGCCGTAATGATCCTGGAACGATCCACCGACCGCGGTGGCGCGAGGTCTGGTTCCCGGACGCTTTCGCCGGCCCCATGGCGGAATTGCTGTGGCAACTGGAAGGCGGTCCAACGGCCGAACTTTCGGGTCTGGACAACCTGGAAACCATCGCGCTTTGCGAGGCGGTCCTTCAATCGGGTAAAACCCGCATGCCAGCCCGGGTGTCAGACTATCTGCCCCAGGCTTGAGAACCTTTGAAGCCATGTCGTCAACCGGCTTGTTCCCCGAAGATCCAGCCACGTCGGGGCCGCCCAACCCCGAGGCGCACCATCTCTTCGCCCAGATTGTTTTTGATCGACCCATCGAAATTCCCTACACCTATGCGGTGCCCGCATCCCTGGAAACGGTCATTCGTCGGGGAGCCCGGGTGACAGCCCCTTTGGGCCGGGGTGACAAACGGGTTCCCGGCTGGTGCGTGGAGTTGACCACAGACCCCCCTGACCGCCCGGTTAAACAACTGACAGGGGTGCTGGATCCGGAACCACTGGTGAACGACCACCTGCTGGAACTCACACGCTGGATGGCCGATTACTACCTATGCGGCTGGGGTCAGGCCCTGCAGGCTGTGGTTCCCGCAGGAGTGCGCAAGGACACGAAGGAACGTCAGACCATCTGGTTTCGACTGCCAGCGGTTCCAGTCACCCACGATGAATCGGGCAAACCGATCAAACTGACTGAATTGCAGCAGTGCGTGTTGGCGGCATTGGCAGGCCACCCCGAGGGATTGGAGCAACCCCGGCTATTGGGGCTGGTCAAATGCACCTCCAGCGTTTTGGAGGGACTGGCACGCAAAGGGCTAATCGTTCGGGAACGAGGATCCGGGCGCCCCGAAACGGGGGGAGACTCCCACCTGGCCCCGGGGGCCCTGCCTCCACTCACCAATGAACAGCAACTGGCCCTTGATCGCCTTTTCCCGGTGATAGACACACCAAAGTTCGCGCCGAACCTTCTTTTCGGCGTGACGGGAAGCGGCAAAACCGAGGTGTATTTGCGCGCCATCGCAAGGGCCCTGGAACTCGGAAATCAGGCCATTGTGCTGGTTCCTGAAATCAGCCTCACCCCCCAAACCGAGGCTCGATTCCGGGAACGATTCGGGCTGGTCGCGGTCCTGCACAGCCACCAGCAGGAGGCGGAACGCCGCACTCGTTGGAGGGAGGTTGCCAGTGGCAAGGCCCGCGTGGTGATCGGCGCGCGCAGCGCCATTTTCGCGCCGGCCCGCGACCTCGGTTTGATCGTGGTGGACGAGGAACACGAGCCAACCTTCAAGCAGGAAACCGTTCCCAGGTATCATGCTCGTGATGTGGCCCTGATGCGTGCCAGGATGCTGAAAATTCCAGTGATTCTGGGCTCGGCGACCCCCTCGCTGGAAACCTACCACCTGGCACGCAAGGGTGCCTGCGCGCGGATCGATCTGCCCAATCGGGTGCTCAACCGGCCGATGCCCCGTGTGGAGATTCTGGACCGTCGGATCCGCGAGAAATTCGCCTCCCCCTCGCCGCCCCTACACGCCAGACTGGTGCAAGCCATCAAAACCACCCTGACATCGGGCAAGCAGGCGATCGTGCTGCTCAACCGCAGGGGCCACTCGCCGTTCGTGGTTTGTCCGGCCTGCGGCCAAGCCGCGATGTGCCGCTTTTGCGATCTGGCCCTCACCTTCCACAAGGCCAAGAATAGGCTGATGTGCCATCACTGTGGCAATAGTCAGGACCCCATTCTGACCTGCGCATCCTGCCAGCAACCCGCCATCCAATACCAGGGCGTGGGCACCGAAAAACTGCACGAGGAGCTGACCCGACTTTTACCCGGCGCGGTGATCCGCCGGATGGACTCCGACACCATGGACAAACCGGGCAGCCACCAGCAGGTGCTGGACGCCTTCCGAGCCGGTTTGGTGCAGGTGCTTTTGGGCACACAAATGATCGCCAAAGGTCACGATTTTCCGGGAGTGACCCTGGTGGGGGTAGTGCAGGCGGACGCGGCCCTTCACTTCGCTGACTTCCGGGCGGCGGAACGCACCTTCCAGTTGCTGGCACAGGTGGCTGGACGGGCGGGACGCGGCGATGACCCGGGCAAGGTGCTGGTGCAGGCCTACGACGCAGACCATCCGGCAATCATCCTGGCCGCCAAACATGATTTCGAGTCCTTCGCCAAGGCGGAGCTGGAGCAACGGGGCGTCCTGAGCTATCCGCCTTTTTCACGCATGGCAAGGATCATTTGGCGTTCAATCGACCCGGTGGCCCTGGAAGAGTATGCAAAAACCGTGGTTGCCGGGATCAAGTCCGCACATGACCGACACAAAGCGGGGGGCGGTACCGAACCAGTGCCCGATTGCCGCGTGCTGGGACCCTCGGAGCCCCCGGTCGCCCGACTGAAAGATTACTTTCGGCGGCACGCGATGGTTTTTTCACCATCGGCCCGCCATCTGCACGCCATATTGCGGGAGGCTATGCGGTCAATACGCCCCTCGTCCACCGTGGAACAGGCCATCGACATTGATCCGGTGAGCATGCTTTAGCGGATCACCGACCTTGCTTGGCTAATTCCCGGCCAAGGCACATTTCACGGCAGCCAGGAACTCGGCCTCCTCCGTCGGCTCCACCGTCCTCGGATCGAGTAGGGCGTATCCTTCCTGCACCCGGCAAATGATGGGAGGAGCCTGCCGACGCAACGCTGAGGAAAGTTCCTCGTCAGACCTATCCATTGCCCGAAGTTTCACCACCCAAGTCGGTTGGTCCTTACCGGGAAAGGATCCCCCGCCAACCGGCGAAAAATCCTGGGCGATCGAAACCGACTCCACCCCCGGAATGCCAGTTAGAAGGCTGGCCCAGGTATCAGCCCTTTTGCGTAATTCATCTCCTGAGGTCCCCAACATGGACAGGGTGGGTATCTCCCGCCAGGCCCGCTCCGGATCCAAATGGATGCGCAGGGTGGCTTCCAAAGCAGCCAGCGTCATTTTGTCGAGCCTCAGCGCCCGGAAGAGGGGATCCTTCTCCACCTTGCGAACCAGGTCCGCCTTGCCAGCGATCAGGCCCGCTTGCGGTCCCCCAATCAACTTGTCACCACTCATCAGGGTGATGTGCGCACCCGCCGCCAATCCCGCGCGTGGATCCGGTTCGCCCTCCCATTCCCGCCGCTGCGCGGTTTGGATTGCTCCGCTCCCGACATCATCCAGAAAGAGCAGGCCCCGCTGGTGGGCCAGTTCCCCCAAAGGTTCAACCCCGGGCGATTCGGTATGCCCGGTAATCCGGTAATTGGCAGTGTGCACCCGCAACAGGGCAGCCGTGTCCGGGGTGATGGCTTCGGCGTAATCTTTAAGGCGGGTGATGTTGGTGGATCCCACCTCCACCAGTTTCACGCCCGCCACCTTGAAGATTTCCGGCAGGCGGAAGCTGCCGCCAATTTCCACCAGTTGGCCCCGGCTTACGATCACTTCCCGGCCACCGCAGAGGGCGCGCAATACCAGGACTGTCGCTCCAGCACAGTTGTTGACCGCCGTCCCGGCCTCGGCACCCAGGATTTGAGCCACCAGGGGGCCAACTCCTCCCAGTCGCCTGCCCCGTTTCCCTGTATCCAGGTCAAATTCGAGGTTGCTGTATCTGGCCACGGCACACGCGGCATCGATGGCAGCTTGAGGCAAGGGAGCGCGACCCAAGTTGGTATGGAGCACAATGCCGGTGGCGTTGATCACCCTTTGGTGGAAAGGCATGTGCTGGCGGCGGGCCAAATCCAGCGCTTCCCCGGCCAGATGATTGACACAGGGCGCGGTGGTGTCACCTCCCAAAATTCGGGAACGGGCGCTGTCCAAAGTGCGACGAGCCGCATCCGCCAGAACGGCTGGGGCAATCGATTCCCCGGCCCGGATCATGGAAAGGCGATCCAGGATCATGTGGATTGCCGGTAAGCCCCTTAGGGCTTGGCGACATTCCGCACTCAGCCCTTGGCCACCGGGCTCTCCGAATTGTCGTTCTGAGCGAGCCACCGGAAATCCCCCTCACGCCGCGTGACACCCACACGGTCCATATATTCGCAAAGCGGCACCGCATATTTGCGGGTGGTGCCCAACAGATCACGTATTTCCGCGACGGTCAGCCCCTGTTGGCCGCCGTCAGCCCGCAACTTCAACTCGGCGGTCACCTTTTCCCGCATGACACGCTCGTGCTGGCTGGCGAGGTACAGGCCATCCTGCACCTTTACCAACGCCGCCTCGGCGACACAAACCCCAAACAATTCGTCCAAACTTCCCGCATTTTGCCCGGCCAGGGAAACAAAGGACGCCTTTTCCGGCGGTTGGAAACCTGCCTGGCGGTGCCCCTCGAGAATCTGTTCCTTCAACCGGCGCTGACTGGCTGTCAGGCGGGGTTTGAAATCAGCCCATCCCACACGGCCTTGTGGCCCCACCACCACGCGTCGCTTGACCAGGCGGTCCAACACACCAGCGGCCAAAGCCGGATCATCCAGCCAACCCAATTGCGCCTCCACCTTTTGCCGCTCGTGGTGACTGAGGAGTGGCTCACGGTCATGCAGACGGTTGAGGGCCTCCAGCAGCATTCCCTCCAATTCCTCCACCCGGGCAGTTTCCAGCAGGCGTTTGCGCGTGCCACCCACGGAAACCTCAACCAGGCTCCCATCCGCAAGCCCTTGGGAGGTCCACCCCTCGGCATCCCCAAGGGTCCAACCGGCCTCACGCACCAGTTCTGCGGGGGAAATTCCCCCGTAACCGGAAAACCAGGCGACCACCCGGGCCCGCGCCTGGCGGTCCCCTGTAGCCAACTGCTCCAGATGCTCCAAATCAGCCACATGACGACGCCGCAACTTCCGGCCGGTGGCCAGAATCACCCGGCCCCCCCCCAATGTCTGTTGCGCCGAGGCCTGCCGAACCACCAGTGGCTGCCCCCACACCGCCAAAGCCTGGTCCTCGAGAAAAAGCTGGGCCAACCCTTCCTCTCCCGGCCCGATTTTGTCGCAATCGTGAAGCGAGAGGGTCGCGATGGTTTCGAGGGTTCCCAGATGGACCCGCACTTGTTGCCGATGACGAACCGGCTTTGCCCCCTGCAACAAGCGCAATTTGGTGGCCAAAACCCGCGTAGGCTTGAGAATTGCCGGCGTTGCCAGTTCCTGGCCCCGCCGAACCTCCTCATGCTTCACCCCAGCCAGGTTGATGGCGGCCCGCATTCCGGCGGACACCGAATCAACAGGTTCGCCGTGGCGCCGCAATCCGCGCACTCGCACCCGGTCACCACCGGGCAGCCAGTCGATCTCATCCCCCACCTTGAGGTTGCCGGACCAAACGGTCCCGGTCACGACCGTCCCATGGCCCTGCATCACAAAGGATCGGTCGATTGCCAGGCGAAACCACCCCGTATCCCTAGCCCTGGGGCCGGCCAGGCATTTTTCAGCCTGGTCTTTCAACGCCTCGCGAAGTTCGACGATTCCCGCCCCGGTGGAAGCGGAGGTGTGAAGAATGGGGGCGTTTTCCAAAAAGGTTCCGCGCACCAAGTCGCGGACTTCCAGTTCCACGACCTCGCGAGTGGTCTCGTCCACCAAATCGCATTTGGTCAGGGCGATCAGGCCGTGTTCCAAACCCAAAAGGCGCAAAATCTCCAGATGTTCCCGCGTTTGCGGCATGATGCTGTCATCCGCGGCGATCACCAGCAGGGCCATATCGAACCCGGTAGCCCCTGCGAGCATGTTGCGGACGAATCGCTCGTGGCCAGGAACATCCACCACCCCAACTCGATATGGCGGGATATCCAGATGCGCAAAACCGATGTCAATAGTGATCCCGCGTGCTTTTTCCTCGGGCAAACGGTCACAATCGACGCCGGTGAGGGCCCTAACCAGGGAGGTTTTTCCATGGTCAATATGACCGGCGGTGCCCAGGATCAGTGGAACCGGCCTGGAATCAATGGATTCCGGGGGGGATGTCGGGGAGCCGTTGGTTTGGCGGGTTTCACTGTCGTTGGCCATGGAATGTAGTGTACCCTACCCTGCATGTTTTGAACGGGCTCAAGCATGGAGGGACCGGTCCTTCATTCGGCCAGTCCTTGGCCCGTGAATTCCAGCTTTTCAGGTGATTATCCCATGATCGGCGCCCGCATGACTGCCAGACAATTCATTGAACGGTCGGCCCAGGAGGTCCTGCGAATGGACCATGCTGCCTTGGAGCGACTGGCTGATGCCATCGTGCAGCGGTACAGGGTGGAAGGGACCGTTTTCCTCATCGGAAACGGGGGAAGCGCCTCCACCGCCAGCCATGCCTGCGAGGACTTCGGCAAGGGATCCCTCCGGCGGGAAGACTTCGAAAACGATTCCAAGAAACGGCTACGCGTGATTTCTCTGGCGGACAGCCCCGCCTATTTGTTGGCATGGGGAAATGACGAAGGTTTTGACCGGGTTTTCCTTGAGCAATTGAAAAACCTGGCTCGCCCCGGGGACCTGTTGATCGCCATCTCCGGTTCCGGAAACAGCCCGAATGTGCTGCGGGCCGTGGAATGGGCCAACAAACACGGGGTGGGTACCTTTGGAATGACCGGTTTCACCGGTGGCAAATTGCGCACCCTGGCCAACGATTGTTTTCATGTGGACCTGAATGACATGGGGTTGGTGGAATCGATCCACCTCGTGGGAATCCACTGGATTGTGGATGAATTGCACCGCCAGATCGGGCACAACGGGGCCTCTCGGGAAACCATTGAAACTCCAGGTTGCGCCTGATCGACCGACAGCCGGAAGGGGAGCCGCGAAAAAATGAAATTCCGAACAGGGTCCGGCCATGCCGGGCCCTGTTTTGTAAATTGAACTTGTTTGGACTCAAGCCGGCGAAATCCGGAAACTATGGAATATTCTCGAATCCGGAACGGAACAGGAGATGGGGATGCGGGCCTTCTTGGCGCTGGAGGACGGGACGGTTTTCGAGGGCAGGGCCTTCGGTGCCGAGGGTGAAACTTCCGGTGAGGTGGTCTTCAACACCAGCCTGACCGGCTATCAGGAGGCTTTGACCGACCCTTCCTACCGCGGCCAAATCCTGACGATGACTTACACGCAAATAGGCAACTATGGTGTTAATCCGGATGACACCGAAAGCCAGGGCGTGCAGGTCAAGGGATTCCTGATCCGCGAACTCAGCCCCCTGGTGAGCAATTTTCGGTTCACGGAAAACCTGGACCAATACCTTAAGCGCCACCAGGTCCTGGGCATGGAGGGTTTCGACACCCGGGCCCTCGTCCGCAAGCTCCGCATCCAAGGATCCTTGCGAGGGGTGTTGACCACCAAAGAAGCTTCCCCAGCAGACCTGGTAGCGAAGGCCCGGGCGATTCCCAAGATGAACGGACAGGATTTGGTGCGCGAGGTCACCCCCAAAAAGGCCTCCGCCTGGACCGAGGGATTCACCCATCCCCTGGCCAATTACCTGTCACCCCGAAAAGCCGCCCACAACGTGGTGGCCATCGATTTCGGTATGAAGAGAAACATCCCCAAGTGCCTCACCCAGGTGGGATGTTCCGTCACTGTGGTACCCGGCACCAGCACCGCGGAAGAGGTCCTGGCTCTTAAACCGGATGGCGTCTTTTTGTCCAACGGCCCGGGTGACCCCGCTGCCGTCACCTACGCTGTGGAAACCATTCAGGGACTGCTGGGCAAGGCACCCATTTTTGGCATCTGCCTGGGTCACCAGTTGCTTTCTTTGGCTTTGGGCGCCAAAACCTTCAAATTGAAGTTTGGCCACCGGGGTTCCAACCAACCGGTGCGGAATGAAACCACCGGGCGCGTGGAAATCACCTGCCAGAACCATGGATTCGCGGTCGATCGCGACTCGCTGCCCCCAGGGGTGGAAGTCACGCATGTGAACTTGAATGACAACACCGTGGAAGGAATCCGCCACGCCGGCAAGAAGGCATTCAGCGTCCAGTATCACCCGGAAGCCTCCGCGGGCCCCCATGACTCCAGCTACCTGTTTGGGGACTTTGTCCAACTAATGGAGTCCAGCAAGGCGGCCCGCTAGTCTCCATCGGTTTATGACTCAAAAGGAAGGGGCTTGGCCTTTTTGGCCAAGCCCCTTCCTTTTGGAAATCCTAGACTCAAGCCGCTTTCTGGAGGCCGGTCAAATCTTCCACCAGACTGGAGCGGACGGCATCGGTCAATGGCGCGCTTTGGCCCTCGTACCCCCCGGTACGAAGTCGCAGGCTGATAGGCTCACGGCCGTCTGCCAGCCATCTTTTTTCCTGTTCATCCAGCCGGAAATGAACCCAGTGTGCGGTTCCCCAGCAACGGTCCTCCTGGCGGGTGCTCAACAGGTTCGCGGAAACGGCCCGTTTTTCCCCCAGCAGGAGTTGCAGGTGGTCGCCCCTTAAATCATTCCAGGTGGAGGAAGCAGGGTCTCCGGGAGGCAGGTGGCTGTCCAACAACAGGGCCCCCTGGAGGCCACCATCCAGCGGCAGCACGCCGTTGTGCAAATCCAGTTCCAGCCGTTGCATCTGTTCGTCATGGATGCGTGCCAGGTGGAGCACATCCTGGACCCGGAACCACAGGGTTTGGCGGTTTTCAAAAACCAGAATGGCCCGCGGACCAATGCGCACCTTGCGGTAAGTCTCGATATACCGCAAGTGATTCGACAGGAACTCCTTGCGGCGCGCCTGAAATTCGTTTAGGGGAATCAGGTCTTCCAGGGTCAGCGGACGCATCACGCACCCCTTTGCCAAAACCCAAAAAAATCCACCCGGCCGGACCAGATCCACGCGGTCAGCTGAAACGGGGCAATCCGGAGATTGCAACCCAACCGGTTTCTCCGGGTCAATGCCAGCCCTGCCCCGTTTCCAAGGGTTGCAAATCCATCAACAGCTGCGCTCGTTTTTACAGGCAACGCTCGCATAGACTATGGGAAGGGATTTCGGAACGGAGAACAGCAATCGCCTGGGACCTTGCAGGTGATTGGGGGGAGAGATTCACCATGGCCCGACGCAACCTCGCCTGGGTACTGGGGATTTTGGGTGTCACCGTGCTGGCTTTCGCTGTGGGGCAATCCGCCCCCACCCGGGACCGTGACCGCGATTACGAGCTGGTTCGCCTGGTGGTGGATGTCCTCCAGGAGGTGCGCACCCGGTATGTACGCGAACTCAGCCCCGATGAGCAGCGGCGTCTGGTGGAGACCATGGTCAACGGGGGACTGGAGCGGCTGGACCCGCATTCGGCCTTCATCAAACCGGAGGAATACAAGCAGTTCAGCCGGCAGACCAAAGGCATTTTCGGCGGGGTGGGACTTTCCCTGGGTGTTGATCCGCAAAAGGGCAATGTGCTCACGGTGGTCAGCCCCATAGTGGGCACGCCCGCCCACGAGGCGGGAATCCTCGCCGGTGACATCATCCTGAAGGTGGACGGAAAAAGTACCGAAACCCTTGGCATGAACGAATCCATCGATGCCATCCAAGGCGAACCAGGAACCTCCGTGACCTTGACCATCCTCCACGAGGGCGACAAAGATCCGGTGGACATCCCCGTCAAACGCGCGGTGGTCAAGGTTCCCAGCGTGTTGGGAGACCGCCGTCTGCCGGACGGATCGTGGGACTACATGATCGACAAGGAACGGAAGATCGGATACATCCGGCTTTCCACTTTTTCCGAGACCGCCCCTTCCGAAATGAAGGAGGCCCTCACCACCCTGAACCAGCAGGGAATGACCGGCCTTGTCCTGGACCTGCGCGGCAATCCGGGCGGCTTGATCCGCGCCGCCGTCGAGATAGCCGACCTGTTCCTGGACCAGGGACGGATTGTCAGCACCAAGGGTCGCGTCGCCCAGGAGGAAGTCTTCGAGGCCACCGGTCCTGGCACCATCCTCCAGCCTGCCCGTGAACACCCGATCACGGTGATCATCAACCGTTACTCCGCCTCCGCGAGCGAGATTCTCGCGGCGGCCCTGCAAGACCACGCCCGCGCGGTGGTGGTGGGCGAACGCAGTTTCGGCAAGGGTTCGGTTCAGAACGTCATCGAGATGGAATCCCGGGCCAGCGCCCTGAAACTGACCACAGCCAGCTACTGGCGGCCAAGCGGCAAGAACATCCACCGTTTCCCGGACAGCAAGGAAACGGATGACTGGGGCGTGTCGCCGGACAAGGGCCATGCTGTGAAACTGGAGGACAAGGAACGAATCAACTACCTGCGCTGGCGCAATGACCGCGATGTGGTCCGAAAGGCGGATCAACCCGCCCGGAAACCGATCCTGCCCGACTTCAAGGACACCGTCCTGGAAAAGGCGCTGGAGACCACCCGCGCCAAGCTGCAGGCCCATGGCTGACACCAACCCGCCGCATTTGACAAGCCACCAGCCGGCGATCCCCGAGGGGGTTTCCGGCTGGATTCTCTTTGAAGACAACCACTGCCTGGCCTTCAACAAGCCGGCCGGCGTGCTCACCCAGGGAGTTCCGGAAGGGTTACCGGCCCTGGAACATATCGCACGCGACTACCTGCGCAGCCATTACGACAAAAAAGGGCGGGTTTACCTGGGGATTCCCCACCGTCTGGACCGGCCGGTCTCCGGGGTGATCCTTTTTGCCCGTAGTTCCAAGGCGGCAGCCCGGCTGGCGGAGCAATTCCGGGATCGCCAGGTCACCAAAATTTATCACGCCTGGCTCTCCCATCCTTTGTCCATTGAATTGCCCGACCAGGACACCTGGACCGATTTCATTCGCAAGGTGCCCGACGAGTCGCGGGGAGAATGCTGCGGGGAAAAAACACCCGGAGCCAAGCAAGCTGTGACCCATATGAGGGTGCTGTTACGCCTTCCTGGGCGAACCCTCACGGAGTTGAAACCCGAAACAGGCAGGATGCACCAGCTAAGGATCCAGGCTTCCTTGCGCGGGGCCCCCATCGTTGGGGACATCCTGTACGGGGGCATACCCATGGATGAGGACGGGATGATGCCCGTGATTGCCCTGCATGCCCGGTCGCTAACTTTTCTGCACCCCATCCGTTACGGCCCAATCACCCTGACCGCCCCGTATCCGCCCCATTTCCCGCCGCCGGCATGAAAAAGTCTTCCACCTCACTTCAAATCATCCCGGTTCTGGATTTGCTGGGTGGTCAGGCCGTCCATGCGGTGCGTGGCAACCGGTCCCACTATCGCCCCCTGACGGGTAGGTACGCCCCCAGTCCCGATCCTGACGCGATCCTTTCGGCTTTGGAATCACTGATTCCAACTCGGGTTGCCTATGTGGCGGACCTGGATGCCATTCAGGGAAGTGGGAACAACACACAACTCTTGGAAAGCCCCCTTCAACGAGGCTGGACCCTATGGGTGGACATGGGTCTGCGGGATGAAATCCCACCATCATCTTGCCCCGGAATCGTACCGATTATCGGCACGGAAACCGTTCGCTCTCCCCGGGCTTTGATGGGAATGCTGGCCACCCGGGAAGATTGCCCGGTCAGCGTGGACCTTCGGGGAGGGGAGCCCGTTCATGGGCCCAACAGCCATTGGCCGGAAGATACGGCTTTGCGGCTGGTGGAACGGGTGATCCGGCTGGGTGCCCGAAAGGTGATCCTCCTCGATTTGGCGGTGGTGGGTACTTCAGAAGGGCCGTCGCATTTGGAGCTGGCCCGGGAAACCCGCCAAGCGTTTCCCCATGTGGATATTTATCTGGGCGGAGGAATTCGTGGCATTGCTGACCTGGTGGCATGCCAGCAGGTGGGGCTAACCGGTGTGATGGTTGCCACGGCCTTGCAAACCGGGGCCCTGACCCCCTGGATGAACTCCTGAAACCAAAACACCCCCGGCTAAATGCCGGGGGTGCTCTATTTAGTAACCCTTGTTCCGAACCTAGACTTTTTACCGATTTGGGGCGGGCGAGGGTGCGGCGGGAATGCTCAGGGGTGAATTTTGCATGGTGGGGTTTCCCGGAGGGGGCGGCAACTGGCTGCCACCTATCGGCAATGGTGAAACCGCAGGCCCACTGACATTGGGAGGTGGGTTGGGATTCACCACCGGCGTGGGAGGTGGAACCGGGGTGTGTACTGGTGAATCAACCGGTGGAGGCGGTACAGGCAGATCTCCCCCTGACGGCGCCGCTGGGGCCGAAGTCATTACCGGAGGAGCTGCCGGAGTGGGAACTGGCACGGAAGTGGGTGCCGGCGGCGGCACCAAATCGGCGACACCCAACGGGCTGGGCTGCGGGGAAACCGCCTCGCCTTCCCTGGCGGTGGAAACCGGGGTTCCGGGAGCATCCATTTCCTTGGCAGCAGGAGCACTGGCCCCAATGGGGGCGACACCGTTTAACTTGGGCAAAGGCAATTGGCTTGCGGTGGTGCTGGCGGATCCCTGAGCCGTTGGAGGAGGGACGATGGGCCGGACTCCACCGGCACTGGCGGATTGGAAACCGGTTGATTGCCCGCGACCGGCCGCCTGGGTCACACCGGAGGCCCCGGATGCGGTGGCACCAGTCTTTTGAATGCTGGAAGGCGGCGAAAAGGCATTCCCTGAGCCGTCCTCGGCGGAAGCGATCTCACTGGGGGATTTCTTGGCAGCTCCGGCCGTGTCACTTGGTTTCACCTGCCACATGGGCGGGGGACTGGCCGGGCCGCTGTTTTTGGCCAGGAATCCTTTTCCGCTCTGGCAGCCGGTCAATCCAAAACCCGCCCCGAGGGTCATTGCGACCAGACAGGTTTTTCGCAACATTTTCTGGTTCGAGCGCATCCTGCACCCCCTAATTTCCAGGCTATTTCCCGCCTTCATGCGGGGCTTATAAGGTTCGTGGCAGGGCGTTACCCGAAAGCGGTGGATCGAATCAAGGGGTGTTGCGGTAAAACCGGTCCACAGTCATTCCTGTCGCAGCGTTGTCATCACCCATCCCATGGCAAGACCTCCCACCAGACCTGCTCCATGCGCCCAATTGGCCATGGGGGAACCGGTGTTTTCCGCCACGATTCCCATCAACAGCCAACCCACCAACAACATGGCGGTTCCAGGGCTCATGAACAGGCCCAAGTGGGGAGCACGGGCGGAAGCCACCCAGATAAATCCGGCCAATCCATAAAGGACCCCGGACATGCCGCCGAACCGGAATCCGGGGCCGAAGAACGCCTGCGTGCCATTGGTGAAAATCGCAAGCACCAGCACCATCAGGGCCAGCCGCCATGTGCCGATTGACCTTTCCAGCGCCGTACCCAGGCTGGAAAGCATCAGCATGTTGAACAGGAGGTGGATTCCATCCAAATGGACAAAAATGGGAGATACCAGACGCCACACTTGCCCTCGGGCAATGCTAGCCAAGGGGGCACGAATCCCGCGGGGTTCTGGAGCCAATTCCTCGGGCGCCCCCACCACCATTTCGTCCACCGGCGCATTGAACCAGAGAGCGTTCTGTATTTTCTTCCTGTCGCCACTCATCCCGAGCAAGTAAACCACCACGGAGACCACGATAAGCAGCACCGTCAGGGGAGCACGGAAAGTCCCAGACCCCTCTAGGCGACGTTCAAAAACCTCCTGCCGACGTTCGAAGGCTTTTTCCTCCTTCTGTTCCTGATGACGCAACTTCCGGGCGGTACCACTAGCTTGGGAATAGACAGGATCACCAGGATTGGAGGCGAATTGGGACCACAATTCCCGCGCTTGTGCAACCTGATCCTCCTCGACCACCCAAATATCCCAACCGCTTTGTGCCCGCATGGCCCGGGCATCAATTCCCCGCGTCAGCAGGTAATCGACAAAACGGGCTGCCGAGGACTCTTCTCCGGATGATCCCACCTGCCGCATACGCGGACTCCTTGCGCCATCCAAGGGACTAATCGATGGAATCCCCGCCTCTTGGATTTTCAGATTTTGTCCATCATACCCACTAGAAATAGCCAAGGGTCCTCCTGCGCTGGAGTGCCACCCCTTTGGGAAATGGTGGGTTAGATGATGCGGGAAAGCATGGCAAAACGCAGGGAACGGGCCGGCAAAATACTGTCTGAACTCACGCGCTTATACCCCGAGGCGAAATGCGCCCTGAATTACGAGGGCCCCTGGCAGCTCCTGGTTGCCACCATACTGTCGGCCCAATGCACGGACGCCCGGGTCAATCTGGTGGTCCCTGGTCTTTTCCGCCGATTTCCAACCGTGGAGGCAATGGCCACTGCCAATCAGGCTGAGGTGGAAAAACTGGTCCAGTCCACCGGTTTTTTTCGCAACAAGGCCAGGAACCTGATCGCCTGCGCCAAGGCCTTGATGGAACACCATGAGGGAAAGGTCCCCAACCGGCTGGAAGAGTTGGTCCCGTTGCCCGGTGTGGGACGAAAAACAGCGAATGTGGTGCTGGGGAACGCTTTTGACATTCCCGGCGTCACCGTGGATACCCATGTGGGTCGGCTGTCGCGCCTTCTGGGGCTAACCAACCATAATGATCCGGTGAAGGTGGAGTACGACCTGATGGAGCTGTGGCCACCGGAAGAATGGACCTTGGGTTGCCTGCGCGTGATTGAACACGGGCGCAAAGTATGCGACGCCCGCAAGCCCCTGTGCCAATCCTGCACCCTTTCCCCGATTTGCCCAAAAAAGGGCGTTCAATAACCACCCCAAATGGAGCCTTCCATGTCCCACCCCGCCCAGCGACTCCTGGATCGATTCGTAAGGTATGTGCAGGTGGACACCACCGCCAACGATTCGTCCACGACCTATCCCAGTTCCCCAGGCCAATTGGTTTTGGGGAAGTTGATCGCCGAGGAATTGCGGTCGATGGGTGCAAGCGATGTGGAACAAACCGACAAGGGTATCGTTTTCGCGACCCTCCCGGCCGTGAAGGCGAAACCAGGCCCGACTGTTGCCTGGATAGCCCACCTGGACACATCCCCCGAGACCACGGGCAAAGGTGTCAAACCACAGGTGCACGCCAACTACCAAGGGCAACCAATCCCCCTGCCCGGAAAGCAGGGCCTGGTACTTGACCCGGCACACCATCCGGATCTGGCCGCCATGGTGGGCAAAACCCTTGTCACCACGGACGGGAGCACCCTGCTGGGTGCAGATGACAAGGCAGGGGTGGCGGTTATCATCGAAACCGCCCAGCGCTTGCTGGAAAAGCCGGACCAACCTCGCGGGTTAATCCGGCTGTGTCTGACGTGCGATGAGGAGATTGGCAAGGGAACCGATCACCTGGACCTGAAAAAGCTGGGGGCGGACTGGGCTTACACGCTGGATGGCGGCGGTACCAGCGAAATAGACCATGCCACTTTTTCCGCCGACCTGGCCGAGGTGATCGTGCACGGGGTCAACATCCATCCGGCCATCGCGAAGGACCGCATGACCAACGTATTACGCATGGCCGGCATGCTGCTGGAACGCCTGCCCCGCACCATGGCTCCGGAGACCACTGACGGAGAAAAAGGATTTTTGCACCCTTACAAAATTGAGGGCGGCGTGGACCGTGTGCGGATCGCCATCCTGTTGCGGGATTTCAAAACGGCCAACCTGGCCGACCAGGCGGAACTGCTGCGCTGCATCGCCCGTTCCATCGAGGCGGATTTCCCTGCCGGGCGCATCGAGATCAACATCAAACCGCAATACCGCAACATGGCGGACGACATGGAAAAAGCGCCCCGCGCCATACCCCTGGCCCATCAGGCCATGGAGGCCGCCGGACTGGAACCACGCCTCACCAGCGTGCGGGGCGGAACCGACGGCAGCCGTCTCACCGAGAAGGGGCTCCCCTGCCCCAACCTCTCCTGCGGCGAGCACAATCTGCATTCGCCCCTGGAATGGACCTGCCTGGAGGAGATGGATATCGCCTGCGGTGTGCTGGAAAAAATGGCGGTGATCCTGGCAGCCGGATAAGCCCTAAAATTAGCTGTTTAAATCGACCATGCAAGCTCACCCCGCCTGAAATCGCCCCAGCATGGCCAGTGCAACGGCTCCGTGCAGGACCACCTCCTCACCCAACTCGGCCCCCACCAGATCCACCAGGTGGGCGTAAGGAGCGAAAGTTTGGCGGCGCACGGATTCCCGCAGGGGTGACAGGTAGTTTTCCTCCCCCAGCAGGGACACGCCGCCCCCCACCACCAACCGTTTGGGACAGGCTATCGCCATCACCTGGGCCAAGCCTAAGCCCAATGCGTCGATGCCTTCCTGCAACACCTTCCGGGCCAGCGGATCGCCCGCTTGGGCAGCTTTGGCGATGGCGGGCACCGTCACCTCCTCAGCCTTCAAATGGCAAAGGCTGGAAGCTTCGCCTGCGTCGAGCGCCCTGCGGGCCTGCCGCTGGATTCCCCAGCCCGAACCGATCTCCTCCACAACGGGCCCTCCGGGGAATAGCCTGAGGTGCCCCACCTCCGCGCTACCCAGGCCAGCTCCGGGGTGGATGCCCACCCCTTCCAAAATCAGGCCACCGCCAATGCCAGATCCCACCGTGGTGTAGAACATCGGCCGCACGCCACGCCCGGCCCCCCGTTCCGCCTCACCTAACCCGGCCACATCGGCATCATTTCCCACCACACAAGGCACTTTGGCGACATCGGCCAACAAACCTGCCAGGGGGATGTTTTCCCAACCGCTGATCTGGTGCGAGCAAATGGTGGTTCCGGTGGCAGAATCAACCGGGCCACCGTAACCAACCCCGATGGCCTTCAATGGCCCAAAGTCATTGGCAAATCTGGCGGCAAGGGACGGGATTTCATTGGCCAAACGCCGGCGGATGCCCTCCCCTCCGGATGCCGCTTCTACAGTGGCACGCCAAATTTCCCGAATGGTTCCCGAATCATCGGCAACCGCCACCTGCAATTTGGTACCTCCGATTTCCACACCCATCAACATGTGCATGCGCTCTCAAAAATGGATTGAAACTCAAGCGCGGCGTCCGGACAGGGCCCGCCATTGCATTTGAGCCAATAGGCTCAGGATCACGCCAAAACCCAAACCAACCAGGAAGGTTTGCCCATTCGGCAATTCCAAACCCGCTGAATTTTTGGCAAGCTCCTCGGTTTTGACGGCACCGGTGGATTCATCGGTAGCGACCTGCCCCGGTTGGATCGCTTCGGTTGCGGACCGGAGAATTTGCCAGTGATTGACCAAATCGGGAAAATTACGCAGGCGTCTGGCGTCTACCAACTCCTCAAGGACCGCTCTTGCCGAGGTGACCTCACCCCGGGCATTCAGCCATTCGCCATACAGCCAGTACAGCCGATTATCGGTGGGGTTCCACAAGACCAACTGCTGGACCAAGGCCAAGTCATCAAAAGCCTCCCGCCAGAACACAGGCGAGGCCGGTCCAGCGGCGTACTCCTTTTGCGCACCCGGAATTGGCCCGCCGTGCAGGTCCTCCAATTTCAGTGTTGAGAATGAGCCGGGGCCTTCCCGCAGCCGGGACCGCCATAACTTGTACTGGGAATCCTCCGCGGCAAGGGATGCGCGCCAGGTGCCAAAGTCCCAACCCTTGGGAGCCTGGGAGAGAGAGGTAGGCCAGGCATCGAGGGCCCGGCGCTGGGTTGTCACTGCCCGCAACAGGAACGCCGCATCACCCTGGCGCCCTGCCTGGGCCGCATAACAGGCCGCCAGATTCAGTAATCCCAAAAACCGGTCACCCGGTGGTAATTCCTCCCGATCCACCAGCCGTTCCAAATCGGCCATGGCCGCATCGGGTTGGCCCAGGCGCATCCGCGCCACTGCAAGTTCCATCCGATCCACCGGCCCCGGATCCGCAGCCTTCTCCAATTTTTCGCGCAGCGCCAGATACTCGGCCCGCAGGGATCCAGGTTCCACCGGAATGGTTTTGTCGTTTGCCTCGGTGCCGCGCAATTCTCCTAGCGAAAGCCGTAGGCCCGCAAAAGGGAGCGCCCCGGCCAAGGGCTTTTCCAATGAGCCATAAATGCCTGCCTGACAAGCATTTGCAAAGAACAAGCAGGCCAAGGCCAGGGTGATTGAGAACCTTTTCATGAGAGAAATCATACCCCGGTGATGGTCCGGTTGACAGTTGACACCAGACCTTGCCAACCGGTAGACCCCCGCCCCGGAACCCGACTCCAATTCGGTGGCGGAGGAATTGTTTCCCTTGGGTTGGCTGGCATCAGGATTGATGGCACTTCTTGTTCTTGCACCGCTTCAGGCGGGCAAGCCCGGGGATGTTCCGTCCTTAATGCCCGCCCCTGCCCTGCTTCCCAACCAATTGCCTGACACCGAAAGCCCCAAAGCATCCCTGCCCAAGCCCCGCCCCCTGGGCAGTGGGAAGGACCAACCAGCCAAAGGGCTCCCAGCACACCTGCCACGGTTCCATCTGGATATGCGCCTCGACCCCTCCAGCGGCTTGGTGACCGTTCGTGAACGAGTGGCATGGACCCACACGGGCGGGCAACCGGTCCGCCAGTTGACCTTCAACGCGCACGCCAATTTCGTGCTTCCCGACAGCCAAGCGGGAGCCATGAGCAAGACCCTGGAAATCTTGCGCATGAACCCCAAGGATGCCCTGGGGATCAAACACAGCGCTCTGAATCTGGAAACCGTCCAATGGGTTTCCAAAAACGAGCAACCGGAACAGCCCGGACCTTTGCCCTTTCATTTCGACGGTCCCACCAACACGGACTTGGTGATCGAACTGCCCGGGCCTGTGAATCCTGGCGAAACAGTCACCGTGGAATTGGCTTTCACGGTGCGGCTGGACCCCAAACAAGGACGCTGGGGAAAGTGGAAGGATGTCATTTATCTGATGCAGTGGCTACCGGTGCCGGCACTGCTGGACCCTGTCAAAGGCTGGATGCCAACACCGTTTTTGCCTTGGCACCAGCCGTTTTGCAACGAGGCCGGGGTTTACCATGCCACCATCACGCTGCCGGAGGGCTGGGGCCTGGCCTGTAGCGGGGCGCGGGTGGAGGAATGCGAGGCGCCCGGCCAACCCGGTTGGCGTCAGGTACGCGTGGAAGCCTTGGGCACCCGTGATTTTTCGCTAGCCACCAGTCGACGTTTCCGTTTTTTGGAGGCACCCGCCGAGCGGGGTGAGGGCCTTCCCCCGGTAAAGGTTCGCCTGGCCGTCCTCCCCGGGCACGAACCGGTGGGCCAGCAGATCCTGGAACACGCGGTCACGGCCATTTCCAGTTACTCCCAGTGGCTTGGCGCCTATCCCTGGGACGAATTCACGCTGGCGGAGTCCTTTTTCGGGTGGAACGGCAACGAGGCCGGATCCATGGTTTTTGTGGATCAGCGAGTCTTCACCCTGCCCCAACTGGCCGGCGGTTTCGTGGAATACCTGATCCTCCACGAAACCTGCCACCAGTGGTGGTACAACGCGGTGGGAACAGATGGTTTTCGGGAACCTTTTCTGGATGAGGGACTGGCCACGGCGCTCAGCCACCGATTGCTGGACAGCATCCACGGACGGGACCATGGGATGCTGCAACTGCCCACCGGTTTGGGCTGGTTGCCCAACATCCCCCGTGTTTCCTACCGCGCCAAGGGCTGGCACACCCTCGCGAAATCGGGAGGCGACGGGCCCATCCAGCAGACCATGGAGGAATACCAGAACCTGGCGAAACTGTTCGGCCTGGCCTACGACAAATCGAGCAAGGTTTTCGACATGATCGCGGAACGCCTGGGGGAGCAGGCATTCCTGGAATTCCTTCGGGTGGTCCAGCGAAAATATCAATTCAAGGTGCTCCGCATGGCCGACCTGGAGGCTGAACTGGCGGAATTCACCGGGCAGGATTGGAAGCCGTTTTTCGACCGTTGGCTGCGTGGGCCCGGCCAATGCAACTGGGCCGTGGAATCCGTGGAAATCATTCCCCTACATGGACCGCGCAAGCTGATCGGCCGAAAAGCGGACAAGGATCGCCCAGTCCGCGCGGTGGTGAAACTGAGCCGCAGCGGCCCAACCGTGGAAGACACCACAGTGGGGGTTAGACTTCCGGGTGAAGCGGGCTATTCGTTCCGCTTCCCGGTGGCGGCTGACATGGAATGGGAATCACCCGACGGGATCGCTCGCGCGTTCCCCAAGGGGAAAGACCTGGTGGAACTGGTGGTGGAACTGCCCGCTGAACCCGAGCAGATCTCGGTAGACCCCGACCAGGTTTTGCCTGATTTGAACCTGCATGACAACCATTGGCGCAAAATCCCCAAAACCCGGGCCACCTGGCTCTATACCGGCCTGGATGAAACCGACCTCACCACGGACAACGACCAATGGAACGTGACGGTCGGCCCCTGGCTGTACGGATCGTCATACACCAACGCCTGGTACACACGGACCACCATGGCAGGCCTGAGGGCCGGAGCGTACCGCACGCAGGACTTCTCCGGCGGGATCTACGCCGCCTACCGCACCGACTACCGTGATGTGGTGCTGGGCGCGGACGGCCTGGTGGAACACTGGCCGGATCCCTCCTTTCAAACGGGATTCAATGTGGAGCAACGGGTCTACGAATTCGAGAACGGGCAATCCAACCCGCTGCGGGCCAGCCTGTTCACCCGGAAAATCCTTTTTCCCAGTTCCAGCATGTACCTCCTGCCCTTCGACTTTGTGGAGGGCTACACCACCTACAGCGGCAATTTCCTGCCCTACGCGCGGGAAGTGCAACAGGGTGCCGAGCGGTTCAATGAAACCACCGTGATGGGCCTTCACTACCGAATCAACCGGCAGACTCCGTATTGGGATCCCCAAATGGGGTGGCAGTTCGACATCGCGGGCGAAGGCGGGCAAACCGAGTTGGGGACTTCCTCTGGCATGGCCAGGATCTGGTCACAATTCGCGTTGGTCCAGGAAATCCCCGATCTCACTCCCCTTTTCGGGCTGACTCCATACCTGCAGGAAACCCTCAATCCTTTTTGGGTGCGCCTTTCCAGAACTCGACTGGCCCTGCGCGCCTACGCGGGGACCAGCGCCCCGGCCAGGGGATTGTTTTTCCCCATGGGAGGCAGCGAGGCTTTCCGGGGGTACAGCCTGGCTCAACGCCAGGGCAGCACGGTATGGGTGGGGTCCGTGGAATGGCGGGTGCCTTTGATCGAACACATGGAAACGGATTTCCTGGACCATCTGGGCGGGTTGCGGACATTCCAGGTTGCCTTCTTTTACGATGTGGGGGATGCCTACGCCGCCGGGCATTCAGCCGGTCCGGTTGCGCACGCGCTGGGCGTGGGACTGCGTTTGGACACGGTTCTTCTAAGTTTTGTGGAAAGGGCCACGTTGCGGCTGGATTATGCCCAAACCCTGGGCCAAGACATCGGCCCTCAATTCTGGTTTGGCATCACACAACCCTTCTAAACCTCCCAGATACCCAAAATTAAAAAAGCCAGCCACACGGCTGGCTTTTTGCATGAATCAATCCCTGCGAAAATGCCGCATTCCTGTCCAAAAAATAATTCTTCAGGGAATTATTTTTCAAAATCCCACAAGCACGCGGCAACACCAAGAAAACATAAATCATTCGCTCAAATAGATTTGCAGCTCAAAAAACCCCATTCAAACCGAAAAATTAATAACTCAATTTTTCCGTTAACAGGACTTGATCTGCCTGAAGGCCCAGCGTATCAGCCCTCCCAATTGCTGTCTTTTCGTGCGTATTGCCTTTTGGGGTTTATGGAGGAGGCCGAGATGAGCGCTAACCACAGGTACTTGGGTGGCAAGCGAATGGGACGCTGGCTCAGCTACGCGCTGGTGGCCTGTGTCGCCACCCAGGCGACGGTTCCTGCCGCGTGGTCGCCAGCCCGCCTGATTCAAACCAAAGCAAGGCAAGCGGCTCCCACCCGGGCCTCCGCTGCCTTGAACCAGGCACTGGAAATGCAGCGCCGGGGTGATTACGAAGGCGCAGCCAAGGCCATTGAAGTGGCCAAAGCCCGCCAGGAAGAACTGACCCAAGTGGAACGCCGCGAATTGGCCATGCTCGACGAGCGGGTCCAGGAAGCGACGCGCGCCCGGCAGGAGGGGAGCGACCAGCTCAACCTGCTGGAGAAACTGGTGAAGGCCGGCCAACAGTCCGCCGCGGCCCAGTTCATCAAACGGATTCTTCCCAACGAGCAGTTCCTGTCGTCCAACGATCAGGAGCGTCTGGGCCAACTGGCCGAGAAAGCCCAACCGCGTGCCGCCCGCGCCGCGCTGCCTGACAACGAGCCCACGGCCAATCCCAAGGGCGACCTGCAAGACGCCCGCCGCATGATGGTCCAGGGTCACTTCAACGAGGCGGACGATATCGCCCGCCGCCTGGAATCGGGTGACATCTCCCTGTTCGGCGCCTCGGAAGACAGCCCTTCCAAGCTGCGGGCCGACATCGTGAAGTACCGCAAGGACCCGCAGTTCCTGCTGGCGGCTTCACATCAGAACATGAAGAACGGCGATTATGGCCGCGCCGAGAGCCTGGCTCGCCTGGCTGACCGTTACGCCGGCCCGACCACCTTCCTGTTCACGCCGGATAGCCCAAGCAAGGTGCTGAAGCAGATTCAGCAGCAAAAGGCCAAGGGCGATTCCGTCGCCGCGACCAGCCCCAAGGGCGAGATCAAAAAGACGGGGGCCACCGCCTCATCCACCAAGGGTGAGGGTGATGGTGCCGGTACAAAAGGCCTGGGCAAAGGTTCCCAAAGCCCGAACGGGGTTGGGATGGGTGCCGGAGCGGGTAAGGGTGCGGGCGCCGGCAAGGGCGCCGGCGCTGGTAGCCTTGGCCGGGGCAACCAGGCTCCCGCCCAAGGTGCCGGAGCAGGTGACGGATCCAAGGGTGCCAAGGCTGGCACCGGCCTGAAAACAGCCAAGAATCCTATCGAGGGTACCCCGGAGATCGCCAAGGCTGACGAGGGCAAGGCGGGTGAAGCATCCCTGCCCGCGCCGGCGGACGCCAAGGATGCCAAAGGACTCCTGGCCCAAGGGCGCAAGGCCCTGGCACAGAACAAACTGGATCAGGCGATGGAATGCGCCATGCGCGCGCGCGCCATTCCCGGGGCCAAATTCGGGCTGTTTGACGACTCCCCCGATCGTCTGGTTTCCGATGTGACCAAGGCCAAGTCCAAGGCCGACCAGCAGGAAGCCGGAAAGCTCCTGGCCGAAGCCCGCAAGGCTTATGAAACCGGCGACTACGAGCAGGCTTCCCGCCTAGCCTACAAGGCCAGGCAGTTGCGCGGCCCCAGCTCAATCTTTGATTTCGGCGACCGTCCCGAATCGCTGCTTGCGGACATCAACAAGGCGCAGTTGCGCAAGGGCAAGCCAGGCACCGAGGCAGCCAGTGCCACCGTGGCGCGCCAAAATCAGGCCCGCGCGCTTTTGGCAGATGCCCGAACCGCCCTCAAATCCGGCGACGCCAACCGTTGCCAGCAACTGCTGGAGCAGGTGGAGTCGATGAATGTGGCCCTGACCGCCGCGGGGGATGACAATCCCGCCGCGCTGCGAAAGGACCTGGAGGTCTTCGTAGCCAGCCGGTCCGGCGGCAAAGCCCCTGGCGCAACCGCCAAAAACACCAAACCTGCCGCGGGCAAACCTGGCGCCAAGCCCGCCAATCTGGGCGGCGAACTGCTTGCCGAGGCCGCCGCGCTCCAGAAAAAGGGCAACCTGATCGAGGCGCGGGCCAAGGCCCTCACCGCCCAAAACACAGCCCAACCGGGTGGCGACGAGGCGGTTTCCGGGTTCCTGCAGCAACTCAACCAGCAGGCCCAGGCCACCATCAAGGCTCATCTGGAGCAGGCTTCGGACATCGTCCGCTCCGGCTCGAACCCCGAACGATACGCCACGGCTGATGCCGAGGTGGAAAAGGCCCGAAAGTTGGCCATGGCCTTTGGCCTGGATACCCAACCCGTGGTCGCCAAGCGGGAATGGCTGAAACAGGCCCGGGCAGGGGCTCCCAAGGATGCCGCCGGCACTCCGGTCGCCGTCGCCCCGCCGTTGCCAATACCGCTCCCCGTGCCGGGTACCCCGGCCGCTACGGCCGACAAGAAGGAAATGGCATCCGCCCAGGGCAAGACCCTGCTGGACAAGTCCCGCCAGGAACTGCGGGCTGGACAGACCGCAAACGCCCGCCGCCTGGCCGAGGAGGCCTTCCAAGGGCCTTACGGCGTGGCCGAGGACGCATCAGCGGTGCTTCGCTCGATCGACATCGAGGAAGTGAACCAGAAAGCGCTCTCCAGCCGGCGCAATTTCGACGCCATGGTCAGCGCCTTCAACCGGCGTGAATATTCGCAAGCCCGTGTGCTGATGGGTTCGGTCAACGAGAAACTCCTCGATGCGGACCGCCAAGGTCGACTGAAGGAGATCATGACCACACCGGGCATGCAGGCTGCGGTGGGTGAGGCTATCGCCCAAACCGGTGCCAACCTGCCCGCCGGCGCAGCCCCGAAAGCGGGCGGACCCGCCACTGTCGCCAGTGAGCCCACGGTTCCGCCGCTGCCAGGCACAGCCGGACTGGCCACCGGTGGCGAGGAAGCCGCTCCGGCATCCGACGCCCTTGCCCAAGCCCAGGCCATGCGGAAGGTGAAATTCGACCGCATGCAGCAAAGGGGCCTGGATGTGCAGCGCGAGGCCGCCGAGAAATTCAGGGCGGGCGAGATGGATGCCGCCCTCGACATGCTCAGCGACTACATTGAGCAGGTGGAATCCGAGGGGATCGACGCCGCCAAGGTGGCCCAGCTCCGCCGGCCGGTGGAAAGCCGCATGCAGCACTTCAAACTGCTGAAGGCCCAGAAAGACTTCCTGGACCAGGACGGCACCGCCAAGAACAACAAGAAGAATGTCATCGGCCAAAAGATGCTCGCCGAGGACAACCGGAACAAGAAGGTTGCCGAGCAGATGAAGCTCTTCAACCAGTCCTTCAAGGAAGGCAAATACCTGGAGGCCGAGAGCTACGCGATGCGGGCCCAGGAACTGGATCCCGACAACGCCATGGCCGCCGCGGCCATCAACATGGCGAAAACCCAGCGGGCCCTGGTCGCCGTGAAAAACGGCAAGGGAGACCGCGAGAGCATGGTTCTCACGGCCTTGAATGACGCCGAAAAGGTGGGCCCGTCCCTCAACTCGGACAAGCCACTCGATGTGGGCAACGACCGCAAGGACTTGCGCGACAAGCGCCAGCCCCTCACCGCCCTGAGCTCCCCCGTGCGCAAGAGCAGCGCGGAGAAGGAGATCGAGGGTCGCCTGAACCAGTCGGTGAACCTGAACTTCAACAACCAGCCCCTGAAGGATGTGCTGGAAGACATCCGCGCGATGTATCAGATCAACATCGTGCCGGATATGGCCGCCCTGGAGCAGGAAGGGATCAGTCTCGAGCGTCCGGTCACACTGAAACTGGAGCAGATCTCGCTGAAGAGCGCCCTGAACCTGATGCTGCGCAACGTCCACCTGACCTGGGTGGTCAAGGATGAGGTGCTGCAGATCACCACCGAGAGCCAGGCTCGCGGCAAGATGTCCACCGTCACCTATCAAGTGACCGACCTCATCCTGCCGGTTGAGAACCATGGCTCGGTGTCCGGCACCAGCATGAACCCGCTGATCACCCGCGGCACCGGAACCTCCGGCGGCAACAACAACGGCCCCGGCGGGCAGCCTTCGCCCATTCAGACCCCGCTGTCTCTCTCGGGCGGCCAACCTGTGGGCACACCTACCGGCGGCGACCTGGGCCAGTCAGACAGCAACTGGAGCAAGAAGAACGGCCAGACCACGGAGGAGGCACTTATCCGGCTGATCACCTCCACCATCGAGCCCCAGTCCTGGAGCACCGTGGGTGGATCCGGCACGATCGAGTACTACCCGCTGACCATGTCGCTGGTGATCAACCAGACCCCGAACATCCAGGAGCAGGTCGCCGACCTGCTGAACAACCTGCGTCGCCTGCTCGACCAGGAAGTGGCCCTGGAAGTCCGGCTGATCTCGATCGCCGAGGATTTTTATGAGCGCATCGGTCTCGACTTCAACCTGAACATCAAGACCGACCGCAACACCGCGAAGTTCGAGCCGATGATCACCTCCGGCCAGTACAAACCCGCCGGCTACATCAACGACCCCTACTTCCGCAACATGGTGGGCGGGATAACCCCGGCCGGGGCCTTCACCTCGGACCTGGACATCCCCATCAACCAGAACTCCTTCAACCTGACCAACCCGCAGTTCGGCAACTACTTCGGGGCGCCGGGTGGCGGCATCAACATGGGGCTGGCGTTCCTCTCGGATATCCAGGTCTTCCTCTTCATGGAGGCTGCCCAGGGCGACCAGCGCACCAACGTGATGCAGGCTCCCAAGCTGACCCTGTTCAACGGCCAGACCGCCACGCTGAACGTGGGTGACACCCAGTTCTTCGTGATGGATGTGGGTGTGGAAACGCTGCCCAACGGCAACGTGACCTTCCAGCCCCGCACCCAGGGTTACTTCAACGGCATCCAGCTCACCATTCAGGCCATCATCTCGGCAGACCGTCGCACCGTGCGCCTGTCACCGAACATCGTGATGCAGAACCTGGTGCCCGGGCCGGTGAACCTGTTCCCGGTGGTGGTGCCGATCTTCCCGCAGCCCGGCATCAACCAGATCAACCCGGCTGACCCGATCACCTTCACCCAGCTCATCCAGCAACCCGTGATCCAGTCGATCATGGTCCAAACCACCGTCGCGGTCCCCGATGGCGGCACGGTGCTGATGGGCGGCCTGAAGCGGCTGAGCGAGGCCCGCAATGAGTACGGTACCCCGATCCTCAGCAAGATCCCCTACATCAACCGCCTGTTCCGCAACACCGGATACGGCCGTGAAACCACCAGCCTGCTGATGATGATCACGCCCCGCATCGTCATCCAGGAGGAAGAGGAGCAACTGCAAACCACCTTCCGCCCGACTCCGGCTGTCGCCCCCTAATAAAGGGCAGGCGAAAGCCAAAAGGCCAGCGAAGCCCCGTTCGGCCGGTTCCTCTTTCGGGAGGGACCGGCCGAATGGCTTTTACGGGGTGCTGGACCTGATCAAAAAGGTCTTTCCCGGTTGACCCAAATTAACACCCTTTGGCACCATGGGGCTTGATTTGAAAATACCCAGGTAGATTTGATGTCCGCCCCTGCCAGCCAGCGCGTGCCTTCCCTCGCCGAATGGCTGCGGCTCCTTTACGGAGACATCCTTTTTCCCGGCAGGGAAACCGGAGCGGATGGCAGGACCAGCCCGGCCCGCTGGTTGATTTTGTCCATTCTGGGGCTTTCGGTTTGTCTGGCTGGTTTGAACATGCCCTTTTTGGAACCGGATGAAACCCGGTACGCCCAGATTCCCCGCGAAATGCTGGCTTCGGGAGGCATGATCGTACCCCTGCTGGACGGGGAGCCCTACTACGACAAACCGCCACTTTTTTATTGGGCAGTCGCCTCCAGTTACCAGCTTTTGGGAGAGTCGATTCCGGCAGCACGACTGGTTCCGGCCCTTGCGGTTTTCGCCACTCTTTTGCTGACTTACGCGATCGGCCGCGCAAGCCTGGGTGAAGGAATCGCCTGGCGCGGGGCGATTCTTCTGGCGCTGGCGCCCGGGTTGGTCGGAATGGGTAGGTTGCTGCTGCTGGACGGCTTACTGACCCTGGTGGTGTTTGCCGGACAATCCACGCTTTGGTTGGCGGCAGGCCGGGATCGCTTTCACCTCGGCTGGTGGGTGACCGCCACATGCCTGGCCGGTGTGGGTCTGATGACCAAGGGGCCCATCGCCCTCTTGCTGATGGCTTTGCCGCTTCTTGCCCACCGCTGGCTTGTTCCGGCACCCCTTGGAAATGCACCCACCTGGAAGGCCTGGCTGGCCCTTGGAATTGGCGCGGGACTGGTTGCCCTACCCTGGCATGTCAGCCTGGCCTGGAAAGATCCGCAGTTCTTGCGGCATTACCTGTGGGAACACCATATCCTGCGCTTTTTGCAGCCTTTTGACCATGTGCGCGGCACCTTTTTTTACTTGCCGGTGCTGGCCTTGGGCCTGCTGCCGGGCTCGTTCCTCCTTGTCCCCCTGCTGAAAAACCTGTCGGCCACCGGAGACGACGCCAGAGCCAGACGCTCTGCAGCCTTGGGTTATTGGACGATGTGTGCCGGGGCATGCATTGGTTTTTTCAGCCTGTCGGGTTGCAAACTACCTACCTACGTCCTGCCTGCTTTTCCCGCCTGCGCCCTGGTACTTGGATATGCCGCCCAAGAAATTCCAACGGGTTGGTGGAAGGTGGCGGTGGCATCCTGGTCCCTGGTTCTACTGACAGGCCTCCACCTGGTGCTACCAAGCTATGCCCGGTTGCGGTCCCCCCTGAGCGATGAAAAGGTGATGGCGTTTCTGGACCAGGAACTCAAGCCAACCGGCACGGGCCTGGTGGCCTATCCCAGGCCCTGCCATGCCGTTTCCTGGAAACTGAACAGGGCGAATATCCATCATTTCCGGAGCAAGGATTTTGACGCCTTCCGGGCGGACATCCTGTCGCGTCCGCGCACGGTGGTTCTCTGCACCCACCGCCATTCACTGGAAGGCCTGAAGCAACTGCTACCCCCCTTTGTGAAGGTGAGCCGCGAAATCCGGTGCGAAATACCTCACTTGCCCCTGGTGCCCGATGAGCACCAAAAAACCGCGAAAAAACTGCTTGGCGAAACAGCGCTTGGGCTTTGCGATATCGCGGTCCTGGAAGTGGCGCGCTGATCAGGAGTTTGGTCTGGTCAATCCCAGCACGGTCCAACGGAAATCAACCCCATCCAAAGACGAGGAGAAGGCCTGACGGCCATCTTCGCTCCAGATCAACGATCGGATGATGGCTTTGTGGCCCGCAAAGCGGCCCAGCACCTTGCCCTTGGCAGGGTCTACCAGGATCACCGGGTATTCAGCAGGCTCGTCCCAATCGTTTGAGGGTCGAAAGGATTGAATTTTCCCGGTTCCAACTAGCACCAGACCGGAACGGTCATCCACTGCCAAGTCAGTGATTGACTGGGAGACCTCCGCCACCACCCGGACGCTCCCGGGTTTACCTGGGTCAACCTCAAGCAACCGTCCATCGGTTCCACCCACCAAAAAACGGTTGGTACCTGGCAAACGGCCGAGGCACCAAAACTGGACGCCTTTCTGGAAGTGAAGGTTACGTATCACCTTCTCCCCCAAACGGTGGAAGAGAATCCGTCCGTCCCCTGCCACCACCACCAGCCCATCCCCTTCCTGGTTGAACTGGACGGCATTGAACTCCCTCATTTCCTGGACGAATCGGACCAGCGAAGCCCCGTCTGCCCGACGGTTCACCTGTATCGCCCCCTGATGACTGACCGAAGCGATTAGAGCCCCGTCATCGCTAATCGCCAGGCCGCGAACCAAACCCTTGTGCCCCGGATATTCGCGTACTACCCGCCCGGTTTGGGTATCCCATTCCTGAACTAGAAAGGGCTCGATTCCTTGCCCGGCCACCGCGCGTCCTTCACCCGGGACCATTTGCATGCTGGCCCACAAGCGATGCGTGGCCACCGGTTTCGCTTGCCAGCACCCCTTGGAAACCAACCATCGACAAACCGTGCCGCCATCCTCCACCGCAAGGACTTGGTCCGGCTTTTCGCCCACCAACGAAACGGTGGTAGTACGGGGCGGTTTGCCTCCTCCCAACATCATGGTCGGCTGGACCAGAACCGGCCCCAGTCCTCCCGTTGCGGAACCTTGAGGAAAAGTGGCCCATGCTGCCATGAACAGGCCGGTCAACAAGGCGCCAACCAGGAAACACGTGAAGGAACGCACCAAGTGAGGAGTTACCCATTTCCAGCGACCCGCTGAGGGCTCCACGGTGGCTGCCTTCGCCAAGGCCTGAACCAAGGCAGTGCAGGATGGGAAACGATTTTCCGGTTGTTTTGCCAAGGCACGGGAAATGACCCGGGATTCCTGGCTGGACAGCTTGGCAAGGTCGGGCACAACACTCAAATGAGCCTGGGCCAAACCCATACCTTGCTGGGAAAAAGGCTCACACCCCCGCAAATGGCAGTAGGTCAGGGCCAAAGCGTATTGATCGGATGCGGGCACCGGTTTACCCAACAATGTCTCCGGGGCGGCGTAAGCGAGGGTAACCCCCTCCCCCCGGGGGAATTCACTTTCCACGACACGGCGCAGCAAACCGAAATCGCCCACCTTGCAATGACCGCCTACCAGCAGGAGATTTCCAGGTTTGACATCCCCGTGGACCAAAGGCGGATCCTGCATGTGCAAGAAATCCAAAGCTTCGGCCGCCTCACGGAGATATCCGACCAACCGGGAAATTCCAGCCGGATTGACTTGGGCAACGTGCCCGCCTTCCTCCCTATGCCAAGTAGCCAAAGTCTGCTCAGCCAGTTCACTTCCCACCACGAACCAACCCCGTGAAACCCACAAGCCGAACAACCCCAGCAGGTGAGGATGGCGCAATTCCTTCAAATGGGTGAGCGCCTTCCATTCCAGGCGGGATTTTTCTTCCCCCATCCAAAGGCATTTCAGGGCTACCTGAACACCCCCCGGCCCCATCGACCGCCAGACTGTGCCAAAACCACCGGCCCCCAGCTTTTCCACGAGCCGGTATCCGGGAATGATCTCCAAACCGGCAGCCAAATCTTCAGGCCCCGCTGCGACCGACCCGGGCGGTTCGTCCAACCAAGCGGTTTGCTTCAAGGCCTTAATCTGAGATAGCAAGGCCGGCAAAAGTTCGGGGAGTTCGCGGCACAGGATTTCTGGATCGGGTTCAGCTCCCTGGCTGGTCCCCTCCTCCCAGGTTTCCACCAAATCTTCAAGGATTTCCCGCTGCCTGGCGGAAAGATTCAGTTTGTGGTGACTGAAATCCCGGGGCACTGCCGTTGCCTCATTCAAAGCTTGGCCATTCACCATGAAGTGCCTGGCCCAAAAGGATTTTTGCGGAACGCCAGCGCCGCTTCACCGTCCGATCGGAGACCCCCAACATGTCCGCCACTTCCTGCTGGGAGGCGCCGCCGTAATAGACGGCGTCAAAAACCTCGCGCTCCTCCTCGGGCAATTTGCCAACCAGGGAATGAAAATGGCTCCATTCCTGCAGACTTTCGGGCTCCCCAGCCTTGGTACCAGGGTCCGGCAATTCGCTGACCAGGTCGCCGACTGACATTGTTTGTTGCCGACGCTGCATCTCTCGGGCCAAGTCAGCCAGTTCCCACCGAACGTTTTGGAGGGCCAGGGCCATGAAGGCCCTTGTGGATTCCGGCTGCAAATGGCTCACCGCCCGGTGCATCCGGATGAGTGAGCGCTGGAGCAGGTCATCGCTTTCCTCGAAACGGTGCAAATCCCGGCGGCATCGGAAGAGGGTGTGGGAAAGGATTTTCAGACGCTCAAGGCAATGGGCGAACAAACGGTCCATCGCACCAGGTTGCCCTTGCCGGATCAGCAGCAACAGCTCACGAACTGCCGTGGAGGTTTCAAACAACCGCATCAAGTCTTCCCGGGTTCTGTGTTTTCATCCTACCTTTTCGTGACTGGCCCAACAGGCTTGGCTTGGAATGATTTTCAATTTTACATCTGTTATTACCTCAAGGCGTTCACGGGCCGCGCCGCCCAACTGGACAAACCTGGTCGCCAGGAAGGTTGGCCCTCTCACAAAAACTTGCCCAAAACCGAACCATCGGGCGGCCGCCTATCCAGAATCGGCAAAAGATTCGCCCTTTCCATTCGATTTCTTTCATAAAAACCCATAAACCGCTTGATTTGTGGCAATTATTCCCATTTGCGGACTTGAAACCTTAGGATGAGAGGAATGGCAAGGACGTCCCCCCGCGCAAGCGGGTTGCCGTGGATCAATTCGGCCTAGTTTGGCTCACCTTTTTCCACCTTTCCCCGTCAAGTGGAAGGGTTCACTTTTCATTGTTTGAGGAAGTTTCATGGATCGCAGCAAATTGGCGCTTTGGCTAGGTGGGTTTTCCCTGGCCGCATTGGTTACCGGGCTGGCCCTGACCTCCACCACCGCCGCCCAGGAGGCCAAGCAGGAAACCCAGCCGGAGGCCGAGAAGCTATCACCCGAGGAAGCTCCTGTCCGCAAGGCCCTGGTTGATTTCGTGGCCGCCTTCAACAGGAACGATGCCAAGGCTTTGGCGGCCACCCTGGCCCCCAAGGCCGAATACATCGACGAGGAAAGCAACCGCATTGAGGGGGCTGCCAAGGTCGAGGAATTGATGACAACCTTTTTCAAAGACAACAAGGGTGTTCAACTTGAACTCACCCCCAGCGGGATACGGATGCTGGGTTCCGCCGTGGCCATGGAGGATGCCGAATCCGTGGTGACGGTAGCCGACAAGAACAGCCAGTCCTCCCGGCGTGTCAGCCTGCTTTACTGCAAGGAAGGCGATGGCTGGAAAGTGGCCAGCTACCGCGAGTATCCTCAGGAAATCACCCCTCCGGAACCTGCCGAGCGTTTGCAAGGCCTGGCTTTCCTCCTTGGGGAATGGGTGGACGAGGCCCCCGACTCCACCATGGCCACCAAATTCACCCTGGCCGAGGACAATTCCCACATCCTGCGCGAATTCACAGTGACCCAGCAGGGCGAGGTGGCGCTGAAGGGTACTCAGCGTATCGCGGTTGATCCACTGACCGGAAACATCAAGGGTTGGGCCTTTGACAACGCAGGAGGCCATGGTGTCTCCACCTGGACAGCCAATGGTGATGTGTGGGTGGTGCGCGGAAACGGCGTCACCCCCGACGGCGAGGAAGCCTCGGCAACCTACCTGGTCAAGGCCCTTGGCCCGGACCGGATTGAATTCAAGATGGTGAACAAAGTGGTGGGCGACTCGGTTGAGCCCGACTCCACATCCGTGATGGTTCGCAAACTGGCCAAGGCGCCAGCCCCCGCGGCCAAGCCCTGATCGGATAACCCCACCATCATCATCCAAGGACAATCACCATGCAACGATTCAAGGTTTTCGCGCTGACAGGAGCGGCCACGGCCCTGTTGCTGGGTGGCAGCAGCCTTTTCGCGCAACGCGGAGGAAGGCCCGGCCCCGGTGGCAGTGGTCCAGGCCCAAGACCCAGTTCCGCACCAGCCGCCCGGCCAGCCCCCCCTAGTCCTCCGGCGGCCCCCAGGCCTTCATCCCCCACTTTTTCCAAGCCTGCGGCTCCCCGCCCAGCCGCTCCGGCACAACGACCGGGTGGCGCCGGGCCCAGCCCCCGACCACCGATGCCTGGGGGAAGACCTTCCGGCCCCTCGGGCCGACCGACAGCACCCTCCATCGGCCAGCGCCCCTCCATGCCCAGCCAACGGCCCATGCCGTCGACCCGGCCAACAACTCCCCGGCCGGCAACTCCTGGCATGCGTCCTTCCACCCCTTCCGGAGGGGCGAACAGGCCTTCCACCATGCCGGGAATGGGTGCAAACCGACCTGGCGTCGGGCCTTCCAATCCCGGCATGCAAAATCGTCCCGGTATGAACCCAGGCGTGCGGCCCAGCATTAAGCCAGCCCCGGGTAATCCTTCCCTTCGCCCCTCGAATCCTTCGAGGCCTGGGGTCAATCTGCCTGGAAGCATGAATCGCCCGACTGGCGGGTCCAACTTCCCGGGAAACCGCCCAGGTGGGGTCGCAACCCTGCCGGGCACAAGGCCCAACGGGGCAACCACCCTCCCCGGCACACGCCCAGGTGGGGCCACCACCCTTCCGGGAACCATTGGAAACCGCCCGGGTGGAGCCACCACGTTGCCCGGAACAATCGGGAACAGGCCAGTTATCAAGCCTCCGGGTGGCGGGGTCGCCACTCTCCCCGGAAACATCGGGGGAGTTGGCAACTTGCCAGGCAATATTGGGGGCACGCGCCCGGGAGGAAACGTCAAGCCTGGCAACATTGGGGGCGGGATTCAGCAACCCGGTGGTGTAACCACACTGCCCGGCAACTTGACCGGCTCGGGTAACCGCCCTGGCATCAACTGGCCGAACAAACCTGGGACTGGTGGTAACCGCCCTGGTGTCAACTGGCCCAACCGGCCTGGTTCAGGATCCGGAAACGGATCCGGCATCAACATCGGAAACGGCAACCGGCCCAACATCAATTGGAAACCCGGCATCAACAACAACGGCAACATCAACACGGTTATCAACAACCAGCACCAAAACAGTTTTTACCAGCAGAACAACACCGTCAACAGCTTCCGCCCCGGAGGCGGCGGCTGGGGTTACGGGGATTGGGGAGGTGGTGGATACGGGCCCTATTACGGCCGCAATGGCTGGTTTGGCTCAGCCGTCGCCGACTATGGATCCGCCTACTGTGGCAATTACGCCATGTGGAACCGTGGTTACCACCCCTGGTACAACGGCTGCTGGGGAGGCTACGGGGTTGCCGATGCTGTCGGATGGGGCTTGGGCACCGCGGCCGTCTTGGGTGTTGGGGCCTGGGGCTTGAACTCCATGGCTTACAATTTCGGGTACAGCAATTATGTGAACCCGTTCTACACCACGCCCGCGGTGGTCACCCAGCCGTACGTCGATTACTCGCAACCGGTAATCAATGTGGTTCAGGCCGCGCCTGCGCCTGCGGATGGCTCGGAGCAACCAGCGGCAGCTCCGCCCATCCCCGATTCGGCAGCCCAAACCTTCGACAAGGCTGTGGAGGCTTTCCGCCAAGGCGACTACCAGGGTGCGCTTCGGAGCACCGAGGCCGCCATGAAGGAGTTCCCCAAAGACCCTGTCATGCACGAATTCCGTGCCCTGTGTCTATTCGCCCAGAAGGAATACGCTCCTGCGGCGGCGGCCATCCACGCCCTCCTGGCCAGTGGGCCGGGCTGGAACTGGAGCACCCTGAGCTCGCTCTATTCGGACATCAACGTCTTTGGAGCCCAGCTCAATGCCCTGGAAGATCGCTGCGCGGCCAACCCCAACGAAACGGCTTCCCTGTTCCTGCTCGCCTACCATGCCACCACCGCGGGTGACACCGAGACGGCGCGCAAGGTGCTGACCAAGCTCCGCAAACTCCTGCCCGACGACGCCGTGGTGAACAACCTCTGGCAGACCACCGGCGGGGATCAGCCCCCGGCGGCTGCCAAGGAAGGGGAGCCGGCGAAACAGCCTGAAAAACCGGCTGAGCCGGCCAAGGAGCCCGAACCGGCCAAGGATGTCCAACTCGACATCACCGGTGACTGGAAGGCGGCCAGGCCGGATGGAGGCTTCATCGGCCTGAAAATCAATGCTGATGGTTCCTTCATCTGGACGATCGAGGACAAAGCCGGGAAGAAAGACTCTTTCGACGGCAGCTTCACCCTGGATGAGGATCTGATGGCCCTCAACCGGAAAAGTGGTGGTGCCCTGATGGGACGGGTCACCGCGCTGTCGGAAAAATCGTTCCTCTTCAAGATGGTCGGCGGCCCCCCCAATGACCCGGGGTTGACCTTCAAGAAGTAGGCCGCCTCCCCCAACCTTTCGCCGGCCCGGAATCCGATGATTCCGGGCCGGCTTCTTTTTCTGCCAGCTCCTCAGAATTCCGCGGGCGACAAGGTTCCCTGCCCTTGAAACAAATTTTTGCCATAATTCCCTCTTTGCCCCCATGGATTTGGACAGTTTCGTCATGCCGCCGCTGATCACCATCCGGAAAGCCTGCAAAAGCTACGGGGACCAGGTCCTTCTCGATAATGCCGATGTCACCATTTCCGATTCGGTGAAAGTCGGGTTCATGGGGCGAAACGGAGCCGGCAAAAGTACCCTGCTCCGCACCATCCTGGGCGAGGAGAAGCTCGACAGCGGCGAGATCATCCTGCACCCGAGCCTGCGACTGGGCTATCTGCGCCAGCATGATCCCTTTCAACCGGGCGAGACCGCGCTCGACTTCCTGATGCGGGACAGTGGCAAACCCGATTGGAAATGCGGCGAGGTGGCCGGACGTTTCGAACTGAAGGGGACCTACCTGAACGGCCCCGTTTCCGCCATGTCGGGCGGCTGGCAAACCCGCGTCAAATTGGCGGCCCTCTTGCTGCACGATCCCAACCTGCTTCTTCTGGACGAACCAACCAACTTCCTCGACCTGCGCACCCAGATCCTGCTGGAGCATTTTTTGAGGGATTTCCGGGCTGGGGCCCTCATCGTTTCCCACGACAGGTCATTCCTGATGGCCACCTGCGAGCAGACCCTGGACCTTTCGCGGGGCAAACTGACCTACTTCCCCGGCAAGGCGGACGCCTTCCTGGAACACCAGAAGGAAAAGCGACTGCACGAGGAGCGCACCAACCAGGCGATCCTTTCCAAAATGCGCCACCTGGAAGATTTCATCGCCCGCAACAAAGCCAGGGCGGCAACCGCCAAACTGGCCCAATCGAAAAGCAAACAGTTGGAAAAACTCGAGCTGACGGAAATCGAGGCGGATATTCCTGTCGCCAACATCCGCGCGCCCAAGGTGGAACCACGGAAGGGTTCCGCGCTGCGATGCAAGGAAATGGCCATCGGTTACCCGGAGCGGACGATCGCCACCGGGGTCAACCTGGAGATTGAGCACGGTTCCCGTGTCGCCATCGTGGGTGACAACGGCCAGGGAAAAACCACCTTCCTGCGCACGATCGTGGAGTCGCTCAAGCCCGTGGAAGGGGAAGCCCGGTGGGGGCACGGGTGCAAGCTGGGTGTTTATGCCCAGCATGTGTACACCAGCCTCCCCCCCAAGATGACCGTGCTGGATTACCTGCACCAGAAGGCGGCGCGGGGCAAAAAAGACCAGGAAATACTGGATATCGCGGGAGCCTTCCTGTTCCGTGGCGCCGGAGCCAGGAAAGACATCTCCGTGCTGTCAGGTGGCGAGCGGGCCCGGTTGTGCATGGCCAGCCTTCTGTTGAGCGAATGTAATGTGCTCATCCTGGACGAACCGGGCAACCACCTGGATGTTGATACCGTGGAAGCCCTGGCTGAGGCCCTGGTGGATTTCGAGGGCACGGTGGTTTTCACCAGCCACGACCGTCACTTCATGGGCCGCGTCGCCTCCTGCGTGGTGGAGGTCGGGGACAGCAAGGTGCTGCATTACAATGGCACCTATGACCAATATGTAGCCCGGGTCAACGACGAGATCGAAGCGGGTGAACGGGAAGCCGGGATCCGGTTTTCCAAGGCGCCAACGGCTGTCAGCCAGGAAACCGCAAGCGCCTCCAAACGCTCGGCGGACCCGGAAAAGGAAATCAAGCAGGTTGAGAAAAACATCGCGCGGTTGGACGGCCTGAAAAAATCCCTCACCGCCAAATCCAAGACAACCACGGACACCGAGGAAGGACTCCGGGTGCTGGCGGAACTGGAGACGGTCTCAGCCGAATTATCAGCCAACGAGGACCGGTGGGCCGAACTGCACGCCCAGATCGAGGGTTACGAACTCTAGGTTTCTCAAGCGAACAAGGCGCCGACCGGTTTGCCCATGTCGGTCAAGGGCACGGGACGCTCGCCATCCATCAGATTTTTTCCCGTGTCCATACCCAGGCAAGCGTAGATCGTGGCGAAGAGATCAGGAACACCGACCGGGTCCTGGATGATTTTCTTGCCCGCTTCATCCGTGGCCCCCCAGGCACCCCGGTGGCGCAATCCCCCACCAGCCAACACGCAGGAGAATGCGGCGGCCTGGTGGCCCCTGCCGCCACCGCTGTCGAATTCGGGAGGCCTTCCAAATTCAGTGGTGATCACCAACAAGGTCTTGTCCAGCAACCTGCGTTTTTCCAGATCTTTTATCAGGGTGGAGAAGGCAAAATCCAATTCCCTGATCAGGAGATGCTGGTCCTTTATCCCCTCGTTATGGACGTCCCATCCGGCCCCGTTGAGAAAATTGAGGTTGTGGCTGACCTCGATAAACCTGACGCCGCGCTCCACCAATCTTCGGGCCAGCAGGCACCTTTGGCCGAATTCTGAACCATAATTGCGCCGCATCTCAGCCGATTCCCCGTCCATTTGGAAAGCGGAAAGAAATTCAGGCCCGCCAAGCCTCCCCAATTGGCCGATCGTCTCATCGTATTCCCGAACCTTACCCGTCCGTTCCGCAGCACCAGCCTCGCGCAATTTTCCCAACAAATCGTTTCGACGATTTTGTCTCGGCTGCGTGATGAGTTCCGGCCTCGACAAACCCGCCGGACCTTGGCTTGTGTCGGTCAGGTAGATATACCCGGCTTTTGGGCCAAGGAACCCAGGCCCTCTGGTCACATTGGGATACCCAATGACCACGTAGGGTGGAATTCCTCCCGCCAAAGCGCCTTTTTCATGCGCCACAACGGAGCCCAGGGATGGATACTGGGTGGAGCCACCAACGGGTCGACCAGTGTGCATGCGGTTGGTCGCGGCGGCATGCTCGTCAATGACAGTATGGTTCACGGTTCGAACCACCGTGACCCGGTCCATCAGTGGCGCCAAACCGGCCAAATGCTCGCAAACCCGAACCTCCGAAACGGCGGTCGGGATGCTGGGGTAATAGGAACCGGCTTTTTTGCTTGCCGGGTCACCCACCCGCTTGGGGTCAAAGGTGTCCAGGGCGCCCATACCACCACCCAGCCAGATGGAGATGACATGCTCGGCCTTGCCGCGGAATGGGGCGCTTTGATCCTCATTCGCCAAGCTGGTTCCAAGGGTACCAGCCACACCCGCCAAGCCAGCGGTGAATATCCTGCGGTCCATGGAAAACCCTCCTGTCAGGGAACCCAGATAAACTCTGGCAAATTGATCAGGGACCAAACCGCATCCTCGAAACGGTCCCGCCAATCCGGGGAAAGGCGCGAATCAGCGGCCGTTCCTTTTTTGGCCCTTTCTTCCAGTTCCAGGCCAATTCGATTGGATTCGGGACGCAAATGATTTGACCAGGTTACTTTCGGCAAGGGCGGATCTATTGCTCGCGGGTATTCCGTTTTGGCAGCAACCACACGAGATTCAAACCCCTCCCGCAGAGAAGCAGCCAAGAGTTCCTTTTCAACAGGTGAAGGCACTCGTCCCAGAATTCCCAAAAACAGGCCATCCACCAATTCACCCGGACTTGAAGATTCCAATGCCAAGCGGGCAAGGGCACTGCCCGGAGCTGGCCGGCACAACAGAACAGCGAGAGAACTGTTGGCCATTGCTCCCGGTTGCATCACATTCACTTCAGTATCCCGGTCGGTTTTCGGAAATTGCCTGGCGCCTGTCCACCCAAACGCTTCCATCACATCGGTGACCATCCTGGCCTTGGGCAAGGTCAGACTGGGACGGTCGCGCTCATTGGCCAGACTCGCAAGCATCCAGGCCCGCCTGGGCCTTCCAAGTCCAAGACGGTTTGACGCGGGCCTTCGGCCGTCCGGATCAAAACAGAGTTCCTCGACATCCAATGGCAAACCCGCCACCGCATGCAGGGAATCCACGACCTGCTCGGCGTCCATCCTTCGGCGGTCAGGCGCGCTGAAAAACCTTTGCTCCGGTACGGCGGCAAGATTTTTTCCAATGGCCTCCCTTTGGTAGGCAAGAGAGTTCAGAATCAGTCTTTCGACGTGGGCCACATCGTAGCCGTTGGCCATCAGCTCCTCGGCGAGCCAATCCAGCAAGGCTGGATGGCTGGGGGAACGGCCTTCCCAATCACCTGGAGGTTCCACCAAGCCCGCCCCCATCAACCTTCGCCAGACCCGGTTCACAATCACCCGGGGAAAGCGACTGTTCAAGGGAGAGGTGACGAGCGCCCCGAGACGCGACCTTCCATCCCTGGTATTCCCCAAGTATTCGTGGAGAACAGGGCTGTCCTTGCACCCGGTTGCCGCCTCAAATGGCCATGCCTGACGAATGGGTTCATCGCCCCTTAGTGTCACCCGTATCAGGGGTTGCCTTGATTTGTCGGCCTCGAAAAAAGCCGCCGGAACCCGGCTGGAGGCAGGCACGGGTAACGGTTTGCCCTCCAGGAATGCCGCAAGGGAAAAAAGGTCTTTCTGTTTTATTTCATGAAAAGGCGCGTCGTGGCATTTGGCGCACTGCATTTCAATTCCCAGAAAAGCGGATCCTATTATCTGCGCCTTGACCGCGAATGGGGTATCGTTTTCCGAGGCCAATCCGAAGGCCGCGCTCCCGCCCTCATGAACCCCGCCACGCACCTGGATCAGTTCGGATACCCACTGATCCACGCCCTTGCGGTCGCGGAAAGCGTCGTAAAGGAACCAACGGAAAGGCCCGGTCGTGTTTAGGCTTCCGTTCAGCAGGGTTGGGTTTTCCGCCAGGACATCTTGCCAGTACCCCATCCAGCGGTCCGCGTGCCGATCATCCTCCAGAAGGCGATCGATCAGCCGACTCCGCTTGTCCGGCCTGTCATCCCGTACAAATGCAACCAATTGCTTTTCTGTTGGTGGCACACCCACCGTGTCGAGGTAGACACGCCTGGCAAAACCGTGGTCATTCAAAACAGGTGAGGAAACAGGTGGAACAGCATGTCCCTCCTGGTCCACCCAGGGGGCACCAGACAGGATCCATTCCTCCAATAGCTGCACCTTGGCTGTGTCCAAAGCATGGCCCGGAGGCATCCGTTCTTTCTGGTCAATCGATTTGACGCGCCGAATCATTTCGCTGGATTCGGGTTTACCTGGAACCACGGCTTTTCTCCCCGAATCTCCGGCACGCGTGACCGCGGGCCGACTGTCCAACCTCAGTCCACCTTTGTTTTTTTCACCATGGCACCTCAAACAACCCGCCTGCAGGATCGGCATAACCTTTTCCTGAACCCAATTATTTTCACTGGATTGCCTGGTTCCTTTTCCTGAAAGGGCATTCTTGACCTTTTGGTCGATGAATGCGTCAACCGATTTTTCCTGGACCAGTCCAGCCGCCTCGTTTTTCGCCCTGATATCCAAGACCATCTGCCTGGCTTTTTCATGGCGCATCGACCAGAAGTCCTTGCGACTTTCCCCCAACCGGCGCCGGTTCTGGTCATCAACGATGGCCACTGCCAATTCGTTCGCCGCAAGGGCTTCATTTACCGGCCCATCTTCCAAGGGGATGGCCCGGTCACCCAGCAATTGGTAGCGCGCAGCACCACCCTCCCTGACTGCCAACAGGGTTTCACCCGGGTCCGCCCGAAACTGTCTGCCTCCGACCAGAGTTTCCAGCACCACACGACATTGGGTCGGTGAAGCCAGTTCCAGGGTGGAGAAGATTTCCTGCTGCCGATGCTCGGCCACCCGGGCCCCCGGAATTGGCGCAGCCGCGACGGGAGTGATGGGCTCCTCGCCGCTTGGCGAACCCTTGAGAGGCCCACCGCGGCCAACCACCTTCCCGTCCACCCACAATCGGCTCAACCCGCGAACCCGGGCCAGCAAGGTATGACTGCCAGGCGGCAAATTCAAATCAGCGGCCATGCGGACAAGGACCGGGGCATTCCACTCATCGCGAATCCCCCAAGTGTCGTATCGCAACGGGAGCCTGTCGATCAGCGCATGATTCAGCGCCAAAGACACCGTGGGCGCGGATAATTGTTCCCCACGAAGCAACCATCGATCCTGGGCGGCGGCGCCCTCCTGAACACTGACGAGCACTTTACCCGCGGGAATGATGCCGATTTCTGGCATTTTTTCGGGGGCAGGCATCTCAGAAAGGTCGGCACCCACCCCGCGGAATCTGCTGGCCAGGGTTTGGTCAGGGACTACCCCCCGGTGGACCGCGATAGCATCCAGGCTGCCAGCGAAGCTGCTGCCAGATAATCCGGCTTGGGAGGAACCGATCCAAACCGAATCACGGTCCACGACCGGGCCCTCGCCTGTGGCGCCACCCATGTCCCACTTGCCTGGACACAATTTGCCATCCAGCCATGCCTTGATGGATCCGGGCTTGCCGAATTCATAAGTCACCGCGATATGGTGCCATCGCATCCCTGGCCGGAATCCTTCAGTGGTGGTGAAACGATGCCAATGGGAATCGGCGGCTCCTGATTGGTTCTTCGGGGTGGCAAACAAAAAATTCACACACGCAAGGCCATCCTTTTCCCTGAGTCTCAGTGCCCAATTCTGATTGTCCTTGGCAAAGCCGCTTTCCCCCGTTCTTCCCTTTCCGATGACATAGGGATTTCCACCGCGACCCAAATGCGTCAGTTGCACCCAGGCCTCCAGCGTGATGGCGTCACCATTGGAAAAATCAAACTGCCCGCCTTTGGGCGGGTTTTCAAGCACCAACCTGGCCCCTTTGCCATCCAGCCGAATCGCCGTGTTGTCTGAATTGAAACCTGGATATTCGGGGGGTCTTGGTCCAGGTTGGTCCCTTTGAACATTTCCAACCGCCTGGAAGCTGGCAGAATCTTCCGTATCGAAATCCCATCTCGCAACGGCTTGCCCCTCGGGACCACCCTGGCACCCAAAAACCAGCAGAAAAACGCATTCTGCAATCATTTCAAAACCCCGGGGCTACATCGCATGGCTCGATGTTGTTTCTCAACCATCAACCAAGCAGATTTGGATTCAGGCCAAACCAGCCTGGCGGTGTTTCAACCGACTGGTACTGTATTCAAATATCGGGGGGCCCGGCGTGCCTTGGTTGCCTGCTCAAAACCGTAGGCGATTCCCAATAAGTTCACCTCGCCCCATGGCTTTCCAACAAACATGATGGCAACTGGCAACCCTTTGACGTTGCCCGCCGGCACGGAAATGCTGGGATAGCCGGCAACCGCAGCCAATGAGATCAGGTCATATCCACCCGAGGAACTGTCCCCTGAAGCGAGATTCGTGAGTCCCGCAGGGCCGCTGCATGGCCCCACGATGGCATCCAAGGCCAACTTGTCCATGGCCCTGTCGATGCCATTTTCCCTGGCGACGCGCCTACATTGGGCGAGGGCCTTCTTGTATTCCACACTGTCCAGCCCCCCCTTGGAGGCTACCGTTTCAAGAAATTCCTGACCGAAATGTTGTAGTTCGCGATCCGCGTTCTTTCGGTTGAAAGCAAGGATATCCTCCACGGTTTTCACCGGGGCCCCTGGGCCCAGACTTGCAAGGTAAGCTTCCAGACCGGCTTTCATCTCGTAATGGAGCACCGTCACTTCGGCACTGCTCCAGGTTCTGCCTTTTGGCAAATCGTTTATTTCAACCAGGACCGCCCCCTGCTCGCGCAGCACCTGGAACGATTTGGCCAAAATAGGATCAACCTGATCGTGAAAATTCAGGTATGGTTTCGCGACTCCCAACCGAACGCCTTTCAACACGCCGGGCTTCATCCTTGCCGTGAAGTCAAACTGCAATTCAGGCGGCCTTTGGGCGATCAATTCCGCCTTTTCAGCAGGGTCGATTCCCGCCATGCCGCCCAAAAGCAATGCGGCATCCCGAACCGTGCGGGCCATGGGCCCGGCGGTGTCCTGGGAGTGGGCGATTGGAATAATGCCGGACCGGCTGACCATCCCCACAGTGGGTTTGAGCCCCACTACCCCGATGTGTGCGGCCGGGGAAAGTATGCTGCCATCCGTTTCGGTTCCCACAGCCCCTGCGCACAGGCTGGCAGCCACCGCCACAGCGGAACCGGAACTGGAACCGGATGGATTGCGGTCCAGCACATGGGGATTTTTTGTCAGGCCACCCCGGCCGCTCCACCCGCTGGTGGATCTGTTTCCGCGTGCATTGGCCCATTCGCTGAGATTGGTTTTGCCCAAAATCAACGCGCCCGCCTTGCGCAAGCGTTCAACCAGCCAGGCATCGCGGGAGGGCCTTGAACCCACCAGGGCGAGTGAGCCCGCAGTGGTGGCCATTTTGTCCGCGGTGTTGATGTTGTCCTTGATCAAGATGGGGAGGCCATGCAAGGGTCCACGGGGCCCTATTTTCTTCCGCTCGGTGTCAAGCTGGTCAGCGATGGAAAGGGCATCCGGGTTGATTTCGATCACGCTATTCAGCGCAGGCCCCTTGCGGTCAATCGCCTCAATGCGTTCGAGGTAGGCTTGCACCAGTTGGCGGGAAGTAACTTTTCCTGACGCCAATTCTTCCGCCAGGGTGGAAAGGTCCTTCTCCTCCACCGAAACAACGTTTTGGCTTTGGCCCAAGGAGCCCGCTTTTAAAGGGCCCAGCAGGGCGACTGAGGCGCTGCCAACCAAAAAATCACGCCTTGTGGAAGGGATGCTTAGCATTGTGGGTGCGGCCCAGTGGAATGGAGGCTGCCAGGAAGGAAATTTTCTCCCCCCTGAATATCCTCCAAGGTTCAATCAAGCACCAGAGTCGAGATTGCCCAATTGCGAAAATATCAACGAAAAAGCCGCAAGCCCTTTTTTCACAAGAACTTGCGGCTTTCTTTTGAAAACTCGGGGCAACAGGATTCGAACCTGCGACCTCTTGGTCCCGAACCAAGCGCTCTACCAGGCTGAGCTATGCCCCGGTAATCCCCAAGCATAGGGCTTTGTGGAGCCGTTTTCAACGCAGATTGCTGGAGGCCCGGGAGACCGGCCGATTCCCCCTGTCAAACACCCAGGGCGTTGAGGTAGGAACCAAAAATCCTGAAGATCAGGAAAATCACAAAACCGGCTGAAGTCAGCCAAGCCGCACCAGCGCCCACGCTGACCGCCCGGGCCAGATTACGGGCCCCTTCCTCAGCATCGACTTTCGATTGCCTGACCAGAGCCTCCGCAATTTGACCGCTTTCCTCCCCCACTGAAAGGATCGCCAACCAGTCCGCCCCCAGGTATGGCCAATCTTCCAGAACCCGCTGCCAACTTCGCCCACCGCGCAGGCGTGCCTGCCCCTCCTGCAAACGGTCGGACCAAGGGGCAAGGTCAGCCGCACGAACCGCCAGGGCCAACGATTTCCGAGGCCCCAACCCAGCGCCCACCGTGATACCCAACGCCTCACCAAATCGGGATCGTGCCAATAATTGGCGGGCTGTCCCAAGTAGCGGGATCGATAGCCAAAAGGAGGAGTGTCGGGCTTTCCAAAGGAACACCACCACGACGGCAAAAATCAAACCCAAGACCGCCACAAACCCCAGCAGTTTCAATCCACCTGAAAAACCGGACAACCCGAAACCCAATGGATCAAAACCTGAATTCTTGGCACCAGGCAACAATCCCATCACCACCGTGAGGAGGATCATGATGCCGCAGGCCAGGGCCAGTTGCATCAGCGGCCAGGCCATGCGCCTGGCGGTTTCCTTTTGCGATTTGTCCTGCCGGGTCATGGAATCCGCCAAGGCATCAAGAGCCTCGACAATCCTGCCTGTTGATTCACCGGCCTCCAGCAACGGGGCAACCAGAGGCGGCATGGTACCCGGCCAGGAACGGAGCCCCTCGGTCAAAGACTCCCCTGCGGCCATCTGGTTGGCCAAATGCGTGGAAAACTGCTGGATCGCCGTGGAATTCCGGTATCCCAGTTTGCGGCAGGTTTGCTCCAGAGAAAAACCGGCGTCATGGTATTGGCGGGCTTGGGTGCACCACCGGGCAATCGCCCCGGGCGAAAGGGATTTTCCGAATACGCTCATGAGATGTCCCCTCTCCAGACCCCGCAGTTGGAAAGTGGCCCGGTCAACCGGACTATACTAAAACCGAGGTGATCGCCGCGGGTTGGGAAAACCAAAGTCCCATCTCACGGACCATTTGACAAAACTTCGGCGGGGTGAATTCCGGATGTCCAGCGAAGAACGCTCCAAGCTGGACCATTTCTCGGGTACCGCCCGCCTCTTCCCCCTGCCCAATCTGGTTTTGTTTCCCAATGTGGTCCAGCCCCTGCATATTTTTGAACCAAGGTACCGCCAATTGATGGCTGACGCCCTTGCTGGAGATCGTCTGATCGGCATGGCCTTGCTCGCTCATTCCAAAGGCAGCCAGATCACAGGGTTGCCTTTGGTCCATCCCGTCATCTGCCTGGGGCATGTTTTCCGAGAGGAAAGGATGTCTGACGGCCGTTTCAACCTGTTGCTCCAGGGCGTGGCAAGAGCCCGGATCGTGGAGGAATTGCCGAGCGGCAAACTTTACCGGGAAGCCCGGGTGGAACTGCTCCAGGAAATCCCGGCGGCTTCGGCGGACCAGGAAGAGGAACTGCGCCAAACCCTCATGGAAAAGGTGAGCGCGTGGTTTATCCACCAACCGGCCGCTCAAAATCAGCTGAAAAAACTATTTCAGGGAAGCCTGACCCTGGGAATGCTCTGTGATGTTTTGGGATTCGCCTTGCCCCTGCAATTGGAGCTGAAACAGGAACTCTTGGAAATGGTGGACATTGAGGAGAGGGCCAACATGCTGTTGACCTGCCTCGAGGAAAACCCGCCACCGGATGGTGAGGAAGAATCCCCCCGAAGACCGGCCCATAAATTCCCGCCTGATTTCAGCCGGAACTAACCCAACATTGTGACCCAATGGGTCCTTACCGCCTCTGAACTGGATAAAACCTGATCAGGTTGCTTCACGCTGGGAGACCGGTGCGGGAAAACGGCAAAGAAAAGCCTGAAGGGCCACTCCGCTAGCCCCCTCCTCGCCTAGCCGGCTGGTATTGAGGGTTGCGTCGTAAGTGACCGGATCGACAAAAGCCCGACCAAAATGTCTATGAAGGAAGTCCTCTCGCCGCCTGTCCGCCTCGGCCAAAGTGCGTTCCGCCTGCTCGGTTGGCAAACGCAGCCATTGGGAAAGATAGCGGCCCCGATCCGCCTGATCAGCAACCACCCGCAAATGCAGGGTGGTTTCACGAGGAAGCAGAAACCCTGCCCCCCGCCCCAAAAAAACCACGCCCCCCCGTGCAGCCCAGGCCAAGATTGACCGGGCCAACGGGGCTATTTCCTCAAAATGCGCCAATTCGCCGGCCAGGAAACGCATCCGGTCTTCCACAGACGCTTCTGCCGCCGAATCCAATTCATTGATCACTTCGGCCAAACGCCCAGCGTCCCGGGAGAGGTATTCCAGGGACTCCCGGTCAAACAACGTGTAGCCGGCCTTCCGGGCCAGATAGTTGGCCAGTCGGCCTCCGCGTGATCCGGGTTGCCGACTGACTGCGATGACTCCCGGAAAACGGCCCAAGGCCGGAAAAGACCCAGAACCGCGGTCGCCATGCTTGGGACCTTCCGTCCCCGTCAAGGGAGAGGCATTCAACATGATCTGAATCACCAGGCTGGAATCAGTGGGGCGTGAGGGCCAAACAGATCAGGCAACAAACCGAACCGGGGCGGTTAGTCACTCAGGGCATTCATAGCTTCCGGCAGTGTGTCATAGATGGGCCAAATGGTGTCCAGCGCAGTGGTGTGCAGCAATTCGCGGATCAGCGGGGACGGTTGGGCCACCACCACCTCGCACCCGTTGGGTTTCACCCTGCGGTGGCACCGCAGCAAAAAGGACAGCACCAAGGATTTCATGTAATTCACCCGGCCCAAATTGAAAATCAGTCCGTCTGGCGGATTGTCTTCCAACGGGCGAAGGACCAGGACAGCGGCGGATTCCATGTCCTTTTCATGCATGGAATCCAAATCAGGACTGAGGGTGATGACAGCAATTTCGCCGTGTCGTTCAATTTCAAAAGGACTTTTGGCGCCGCTCATGGATATCCCCGAAAAAATTGCAGGCCGGTTTTGCCATTTACCCAAGCCACCAGACCGCAATCCTAGGCTAACATCCCTGCCGGACGGAACAAGCCATTTGCCCAAGTCTTCCCACTGTCTTGGGTTTGGTTGAAAATCCCGATAGAATTGCAACTTTGGGGCCGTATTCGGGGAATCCCTCCCGCCCATCAGGGCGGCAGGTAACGCCTTTGTCGGCGCCCAGCAGACGGAAAGAAGCATGAGCGCCGGCCCTCCCCCCGACCACCAGTTGCCGACCATCCGGATGCGATCCCCGCGCCGGTTTCTGCACCCCTGGATTTTCCAGCGCCTGGTGGAAAAGCCCGCCCATAAAATCCCGAACGGCAGCCTGGTCAAGGTAGTGGACCCCGATGGCGCCATCGTGGGCCGGGCACTGTACAACGGTCACTCGCGTATCGCCCTCCGCATGCTCACCCATGATGCGGACAGGGTGGTGGATGCCGAATTCATCCGAGACCGAATCGGCAAGGCAGTGGCCCTGCGCCGGGACATCCTGAACCTGGGAGATCAGACCAACGCCTGGAGGCTGATCCATTCTGAGGCCGACAGTCTCAGCGGCCTGGTGGTGGACCGTTTCGACGACCTGATCGTTGTGGAGTTTTTCGCTTTCGGCATGTACAGGATGAGAGATTTCATCCTGGAATGCCTGCGAGAACATTTCCCCAACTGCCGCTTCTATTGGTTTGCGGAAGAGCATGTCCAGCGTCAGGAATCGTTTGATTGTTATCCCCCGGAAGTCCCAGCCCCGGCGGTGATTCTGGAAAACGGCCTGAAATTCCGCGTCCAGCCCGGCAGCAAACATAAGACCGGTTTTTTCCTGGACCAGCGGGACAACCGCCGGAAACTGGCCGGATTTTGCAAGGACAAGAGGGTTTTGGATATCTGCTGCAACTCCGGCGGATTCGCAGTGTACGCAGCGGCCCTTGGCCAGGCCAAGGAAGTGGTGGGACTGGACCTGGACGAGGGAGTCCTGGAACTGGCCCGTCAAAACGCTGGAATCAACCAGGTCCGTTGCCGGTGGGTTCAGGCCGATCTATTCCCCTGGTTGCGCGATGCCATCATCCAGAAAAATCAGTTTGACGTCGTGATCCTCGACCCAGCCAAGCAGACCCGAGACCGCGACGAGGTGGACTTGGCTTTGCGGCGATACTTCGACATGAACCGATTGGCGTTTCAGGTGGTCAAGGAGGGAGGCATTCTGGTCAGTTGCTCCTGCACCGGCCTGGTAGGTGAACCAGAATTCCTCGAATGCATCCGAAGGGCCGCCAGGGCCGCGGGCCGCACCGTGCAGGTTTTGGAAGCCGCAGGGGCGGCCCCGGATCACCCATTCCAGCTACAGGTCCCCGAGGGAAGATACTTGAAAACCATCTTCATGCGGGTCCTGGAAGCCGGCGAGCCCATGGCTCCGCCAACCCATGCCCCCCGACCGGACACCGGTTGGGACGAATAACCTGGCCGAATCGGCTTGGATTGCCTCGTGCAATCCGGCCCACCGGGTTGCTTGGGAGGGCCCCCTTGGGGCACAATACATAGCCTCGCCACTGATTCCCGAACGGGATCCCTAGCATGAGCCCCCTTTTTTTTCTTGCCCCACGAATCCACATTACCCTTGGGATGGCCTTGGCCGGCCTTTTCCTTTGGCTACCCATGTTTTTCCAGGTAGAGACGAAGGCGGTAGGCCTGCCTTTTTCCCCTCTTGGGACATCCCGGTACGCCAGTCCTAGTGCCCTGGCCATTTGCCCGGACCAGCGGCACGCCTTGGTTGCCTTGGCCGCTGCCAATTCCGTGGCGGTAGTGGATCTGGAAGCCGGTACCGTGATTCAGGAGATTCCGGTTGGGGACCAACCCAACGGGGTGGCGGTATCGTCGGACGGTGCCGTGGCAGCGGTCTCCTGCAAAATGGGGGGTTCCGTTTTTCTGCTGGGATCCGCCCGGGGAGAGTCTGACCATAGTCAATGGTCCAAAAGAAGCCAGATTGCCTGCGGGCACCTTCCCGCAGATGTGACTTTCAGCCCCAAGGGCGACAGACTTTACATCGCCTGCTCCGGCAGCCACGAGGTGGTGGTGATCGATACCGGAAGCCCGTCTTCTCCCAAGGTGACACAGCGCTGGAAGGCTTGGCAGGAACCCCGCCGGCTCCGACTCTCCCCCGACGGATCCAGCTTGTATGTGGGTTGCAGCCGAAACGCAACCGTTCGCGCTTTTGACACCGCCAATGGCAAGGAAACTTGGACCCGCCCTCTTGAAGCAGCTTTCAACATGTCAGGCCTGGCCCTGGACCCGAAAACCGGGGAACTGGTCACCTGCCAGGTTTTCCACCGGCATCATGCGATGGCCAAATCCAATATCGAGCAGGGATGGGCGCTGGACAATCGCCTGGGCCGCATCTTCCTGAAGGAGCCAACCTCGGATCCCTGGCAAATCTCACTCGATGTGCGGGGCAGCGCGGTTGGAGACCCCACCGCGGTGGCGCTGGAAGACACTGGTAAATGGCTCGCCGTTGCGGGTGGTGGAACCCAGGAAGTACTGGTTTTCCAGCGCAAGGAGGTGCAATGGTCCCATGGCGACCCGGGTGATTTCCTCGACTCGACCCTGGAATACCCCGTCCGAAAATACGAACGCATCCCCGTGGGTGGCAGGCCGGTGGCTTTGGCCTTCCTTTCCGGTGGCAAGGAATTGGCGGTAGCCAACCAGTTGGATGACTCCATCCAGTTGATCAGCACCGCTGACAAAAAACTGGTGAAAACCATTTCGCTTGCCCGGGCCGGGAAGCCCAATGAACAGGAACAACTGGTGCGGGAAGGAGAGGCGCTTTTCCACAACGCCAAAAAGGCCCACCATCACTGGTTCAGTTGCCACACCTGCCACACCGATGGGCACACATCCGGGCAGCCGTTCGACACCCTGAATGATGACTCCTACGGCAACCCCAAACAAACTCCCACCCTGCTGGGAGTGGCCGACACCGCACCATTCACCTGGCACGGCTGGAAACATGACATGGAAAAAACGGTGCGCGATTCGATGGTGAACACGCTGTTCGGCCCGGAGCCCACCACGCGGGAAGTGAAGGCGCTCACCGCCTACCTGCAATCGCTTCGCCCTATTCCAAGCCCGAACAAACCCGCACCCGGAACCACCGCGGCCGAGGCCCTGACCCGTGGCCGCAACCTGTTTTATGGCAAAGCCAATTGCGTCCGCTGCCACGCCGGAGAAGCGCTGACCACCCCAAAAAATCACGAACTTCCCATCGAACCGGATGGAAGCCCCTTCGACACCTGGAACCCGCCCTCACTCCGAGGCGTGCATGACAGGGCCCCCCTGATGCACCACGGGTTAGCCAATGATCTGAAGGACTTGCTGCAAAACCATCACAAACCGGAAAAAATAGGTGGAACCGCCTTGGATAAGGATGAGCTGGATGACTTGATCGAGTTCCTCAAATCCCTCTGATCGCGCCCGCCAATCCTATAAACGCCGCAGGCCTTCTCCCGTTCGGGGAAGGCCTGCGGCGTTTCAGCATCGCTTTTGGATTTTCAGGCGTCCAACCGGCATTCTCGGACTTCCGCGGAAATGCCCTGGGGCCATTTGCCGGTCTGGCGAAGTTGCCACAGAATGGCTTTCAGCAAGGTCAGCCCTTTGGCGATTTCGCGGGTGACCAACGAAGGGCTGCGTTTCAGGGATTGCGCCACCTTCTTTTTGCCCTCACCCTCCAGAAATACCCTGCCCATCACCTGGCGGGTGACATCGGGCAGAAGATGGACCGCCAAGCGCAGCTCCTCCGCCTGGTCCTGATATTCCATTGCCTCGGCCGGTGAAACACCTCGGATGCATACCAATTCCCCAGCGGGCAGATCCAGGGAACTGAATGAGAGAGGCAACCGTCGTCGGCAAATCTCGGAGATAATCGCACGGTCCACCAATACCCAGACAAACGCCCCCAAATCGCTTTTGGCTGGATCAAAACGGCGAACCGGAGAACCCGCTTTCACACGGGTGAGCAGATTGGACAAAACCAATTGGGAGACCTCTTCGGCTGCCTGAACGGCCGCATTGCCACGCAAACCGGTACGCCTTCTTATCAACCGCAGGGCGGCGGTCAAAACCACGGGGTGAAGGTGGTCGCAAACAGACGCCGCCGCCTGGTCTATCACCCACCTGGTGGCTCCCACATCGAGAACCCGATAATAACACAACAGGGATTCTGCTGCCGCGCTGGTCGATCCTGGGTCCCCCTGAGCCTTGGTTTGAGGGCCAGCCGTTTTCCTCGTTTGAATTCCCATGCCGAGCCCCCTTTTTGCCCGAAACAGCCCGCCCCTCAGTCAGGCGAACTGAAAAGGTTCCCAATCTTCTTGCGGTTTGGGCGCCAAACCTTTCACCTCGATAAAGATTTTTCCGACAACCAGCGAAAGGCCTGTTTTTAGGCCACCCGCAAGCAAAAGCCCTGTCCCAACCACAGTTGGGACAGGGCTCGATGGAAGGTGGTTTCAACTTTTCCAGAAAACGGGTCCGCTCGCTATTACTTGGCGCCGACTCGGTAGACGGTGGTGTGGCGGTAGGTTTCACCTGGTTTCAGAACCACCGAGGGGAAGGCGGGCTGATTAATCGAATCAGGAAAATGCTGGGGCTCCAGGCAGAAGCCGTTGTACTGGTTGTACACAGCGCCCCCCTTGCCCTTGTTGGTCCCGTCCAGAAAGTTGCCGGAATAAAACTGCACACCCGGCTCGGTGGTTAGCACCTCCAGGAATCGGCCGCTTTCGGTGTCCTCCACGCGAGCTGCCAGTTCCAAGCCGTCCCCTTTGCGGACCAGCACGAAATTGTGGTCGTACCCCTGGGGTTTGGCATCGATCTGTTTGATGCGTTCGCCAATGGCATGGGGCTCGGTGAAATCAAGGGGGGTACCCTTCACCGGGTCCAACTTGCCGGTGGGAATCAGGTCGGCATCCACGGGGGTGTATTTGTCAGCCATGAGCTGGATTTTTTGCTTGAGGACATCCCCGGAATTGTGGCCGGCCAGATTGAAATAGCTGTGGTGGGTCAGGTTCACCGGGGTGGCCTTGTCGGTGGTGGCGGTGTAGTCAATCCTCAACTCGTTGTCCTTGCTAAGGGTGTAAACCACATCCACCTTCAGATTTCCAGGGTACCCCTCCTCCCCCTCAGGGCTGGTATAGCTGAACTTCACCCCCAATGATTTGTCCAGCAGGGTGGGCTTCCAGACCACCTTGTCAAAACCTTTCAGCCCGCCATGGAGGGCATTGGGGCCATTATTCGCGGCCAGCTTGTATTCCTTGCCATCCAGGGTGAATTTGGCCTTGGCGATCCGGTTGCCCACACGACCCACCGTGGAACCAAAATAAGGGTGACCAGCCAGATAACCTTCAAGCGTGTCAAAGCCCAAGGCGATGTCAGCGGGCTTGCCATTCCGGTCCGGCACGATCCAGTCGGTGACCAAGGCACCGTAAGTCATGATCCGAACGTTCACACCATTCTGGTTGGTGAGGCTAAATCGTTCGATGGCGGTCCCATCGGGCAATTTGCCAAAAGGCTCGCGAACAATTTTGGCCGGTTGGGCATCGGCATGGAGGGCAAGCACAAGCAAGGCTCCGAGCATGGTGGAAATTCTCCAGAAGTGACCAGGTCAGGTAACGGAAAGGAACCTGTCAGGTCAGAGGTTACCAAATCCAGGGAAGGATTCCAGAAAATCGGCGTAAACTGCCCATTGCAAAGGACTTAAAACGCTCTCTGCCCCGTCTCCGCCTCGAGGATCTTGCGGGTGGAATAGAACAGGCCAACGATAACCCCGATTTTCAGCACCAGACCATTCAAAACGGTGGTGGGGTCCCAGAACATGAACCGGATTTGCACAGCCAGATAAACCAGGGCACACACAGTCATGATCGCCGCGGGTCCCAATGGCAGCAATAGCGCCGCCACGACGAACCCGATCCCCAAAGCCACATGGGCCCAGGCCACAGCGGTGAATAGCTCCAGTGCCTTTTCCCGAACCACCGCAATGACCTCAGACGGTTGCTTTTCACCCTCCTCGGTCAAAGGAATTGGCATTTCCCCCACGATTCGGTTCATGTTCGGGATTTGCCACCCGAAGAAAACCAAATGGAATACACCGATCAGCATCATGATGTTCCGGGCCGTGATCAGGACCTGGACAAGTGGTTCACCACCCACTTGGCTTTCTTTTGTTGTTCCTGTGATGGTGGATTCACCCAATTTTTCAGGGGCCGGCTGGCCTGGGGATTCCATCGCAGCATCCTCCGGATTCCTGGAAACAACGCGCGCCGGGAAGTTGGTCCCGGCGCGCGAAGGGTTCAAGTTGGCCCAACCGGGCCCGGGCACGCGGCCCTGATCATTTGATGAACAGCATCTCGCGATAGGTGGGCAAAGGCCATTGGTCATCCGCGACGATGGTCTCGAGAAAATCGCTATGCTTGCGAACTTCCAACATCGAGGAGAGGACCGCCTTTTGCATGTGCTTGGCGTGCTCGTACAGATCGCCGCCACTGGCATGATCCAAGGCATGATCCAAGGATTCGACCGCCTTTTTCAGGGCGGCCAGCGAGGTCGAGATGGTTTTCACCAGCTCCGACTGCACGGTGGCATCGGCACCGGCCGCCTTCACTGAAACGAGGGACTGGGCCACCTCACCCTGGTAGCGGACCACCGCGGGAATGACCATGGTCTTGACCATCATGGCCAACACCTTGCCCTCGATATTGACCGTCTTGACGTAGACCTCGCACAGGATGTTGAACCGGCTTTCCAGTTCCCGGGCGCTGTAGACCTTGTACTTGGTGAACAGGTCCACGGATTTCTTTTCGGTGACCACCGGCAGGGCTTCAATCGTGGTGCGCAGGTTCGGCAGTCCGCGCTTGGCCGCTTCCTTGTGCCATTCCTCGGAGTAGCCATCGCCGTTGAACAACACGGGCTTGCACTCGTGGAGGATGGACTGAAGCAATTCCTGCAGGGATTTGTTGAAATCCTTGCCGCCCTTGACCGCAGCCTCCAGGTGTGTGGCGATGAAATCGAGCGATTCCGCCACGATAGTGTTCAGGACCGTGTTCGGCCCAGCGATGGACTGGGACGATCCAACAGCGCGGAACTCGAACTTGTTGCCGGTGAAGGCGAACGGGCTGGTGCGGTTACGGTCACCGGCATCCTTGGGAAGCTTGGGCAGCACGGAAACACCAATTTCCATCTGGCCCCCCTTCTTAGTGCTGGTGGGAGGCCCCTTTTCCAACTGCTCCATGATGTCCTGAAGCTGGTCGCCCAGGAAGATGGAGATGATCGCTGGGGGAGCCTCATTGGCCCCCAACCGATGGTCGTTGGCGGCGCTGGCCACGCTGAGTCGAAGCAATTCGGGGTATTTGAAAACTGCCCGGATTGCGGCGACGCAAAACGTGAGGAATTGCGCGTTGTCATGGGGGTTGTCGCCCGGATTCAGCAGGTTCTCACCCGTGTCGGAGGACATGGACCAGTTGTTGTGCTTGCCCGACCCGTTGATGCCCGCGAACGGTTTCTCGTGGAAGAGGCAGGCAAGGCCGTACTTGGGCGCGGTTTTGCGCAGGATCTCCATCACCAGCATCTGGTGATCGGTGGCCAGATTGGTACCCTCGAAGATCGGGGCGATTTCATACTGGCTGGGGGCCACCTCATTGTGCCTGGTCTTGACAGGCACACCCAGCTTGTAGAGCTGGGCCTCGGCGTCCGCCATGTAGGCAATGACCCGTTCCGGAATAGTGCCAAAATATTGGTCTTCCAGCTCCTGTCCCTTCGGAGAGGAGGTGCCGAGGACCGACCTGCCAGCCAACATCAGATCGGGACGACTCACATAGTAGTTGCGGTCAATCAGGAAGTATTCCTGCTCCGGGCCTACCGTCGTGAAGACCTTCTTGACATCCTTTTTGCCAAACAGGTGCATCACCCGGACGGCCTGCTTGGAAAGGGCTTCCATGGACCTGAGCAGCGGGGTCTTTTTGTCCAGCGCTTCTCCGGTCCAACTAAGGAAGGCTGTGGGGATTACCAAGGTGGCCCCGTTGGGAGCCTCCATGATGAAGGCGGGGCTGGTAGGGTCCCAGGCCGTGTAACCACGGGCCTCGAAGGTGGCGCGGATACCACCGGAGGGGAAGGAGCTGGCATCCGGTTCGCCGCGCACCAGTTCCTTGCCGGAAAACTCGACGATCGCCTTCCCATCATCTGTGGGCACGATGAAACTGTCGTGTTTTTCCGCCGTCAGGCCAGTCATAGGCTGGAAAAGGTGGGTGTAATGCGTGGCCCCCTTCTCTATCGCCCACGACATCATGGCGCTGGCGACAGCGTCGGCGATATCCGGGTCGAGGGGTTCAGCGTTCTTGATGGTGCGCTGGAGCGCCTTGAAAACGGGCTTGGAAAGAAGTTCGCGCTGAACTTCCTCATTGAAGACATGCTTGCCGAACATGTCCTTCAGTACGTTCTTCTTGAAGTCGATCCGGTTCAATTCCTGCTGCGAGTTAGTGATTGCCTGCAGCGCGGCCTGACGAACAGAAGTCATCCCGGAACCCCGTTTTTAAATCACATCCCTGCGAACTGAAAAAACGGCCCGGACATCCTGTCCGACCCGCTGGAGAGGTTTCACGCATCATAGTACAAAGCGAACTCGTATGGGTGGGGGCGGGTTCTAACCGCCTCCACCTCGTACTCGCGCTTGTACCGGATCCATGTTTCAAGAACGTCCTTGGTGAACACGTCGCCCTGCAGCAGGAACTCCTGGTCGCGCTCGAGCGCGTCCAAAGCCTCCTCCAGCGAGCGGGGAGTCGATGGCAAACCAGTCAACTCCTCCGGTTCCAAGTCGTAAATATTGCGGTCGAGCGGATCGCCCGGGTGGATCTTGTTGCGAATCCCATCCAGCATGGCCATCAACATGGCAGAAAAAGCAAGATATGGATTGCAAGAGCCATCGGGGCACCGAAATTCCAGACGACGCGCCTGGGGGCTGGAAGAATAAACCGGAATCCGAATTGCCGCAGACCTGTTCCGGCTGGAATAGCTGTAGGTGGTCGGAGCATCGAAGCCAGGCACCAGGCGCTTGTAGCTGTTGGTGGTCGGGTTGGTGATTGCTGCCAGCGCCTTCCCATGGCGCAACAGGCCTCCAATGGCAAACAGGCCCGTCTCACTCAGTCCGGCATAACCGGAACCAGCAAACAAGTTGCTGCCTTCCCGCCAGAGCGACACATGGACATGCATGCCGGCTCCGTTGTCCTGAAACAGGGGCTTGGGCATGAAGGTGGCCGTTTTGCCATTCTTATGGGCAACATTTCTAACGATATACTTATATTTCAGAACATTGTCCGCCATTTGCACCAACGGACCATATTTCAAATCAATCTCGCCCTGCCCCCCACTGGCCACCTCGTGGTGGTGGCCCTCCACTTTCAACCCGGCTTCCACCATCAACCGCATCATTTCCGAGCGGATGTCGTGCAGTTGATCGACGGGAGGGCATGGGAAATACCCTTCCCGGTGCCGAATCTTGTTGCCCAGATTGGGTTTTTCCCGGCGTCCGGTGGTCCATTGGCCCTCGGAGCTGTCAATGAAATAAAAACCGGAGTGCTGGGTCTGGTCGAAACGGACGCCGTCAAAGACAAAAAACTCGATTTCCGGGCCGAAATTGGCCTGGTCGGCGATTCCAGTGGATCGCATGTACAATTCGGCCTTCCGGGCCACATTCCGAGGGTCGCGCGTGTAATCCTCCCGCGTCAGCGGATCGAGGATGCTGCACAGCATGACCATGGTTTTTTCACGGGCAAACGGGTCAATGAAGCTGGTGTCCGCCACCGGAACCACCAGCATGTCGGACTCGTTGATCCCCTGCCAGCCACGGACGCTGGAAGCGTTGAATCCAAAACCATCTTCGAACGAAGATTCGACCAGGGCATCGGCCGGAACGGTGAAATGTTTCCAGGCACCCGGAAAATCCATGAAACGAAGGTCCACCGCGACAACCGCCTCCCGGCGGACAAACGCGATGGCTTCCTTGGGTGTCACGGAAAAATCTCCCGGGGACCGAAAAAGCAAAAACCAAACATGCTGGCACCTTGCAACCGGGTGCAGTGTCTAGGATGGTCTGGTAGTCATTTGGGCGGGAGGGGCCCAACCCATTTGATTTAGGAGCCAAAAGCCTGCTTGCCAAGGCCAGCCTGATGCCATGGAGAGCTCTGGACAGGAATTGCTGCGACTAATCCTGAACAACCGGCGTGATGATATGCCCCGGTTGGTCTACGCCGACTGGCTGGAGGAACAATTCCGGTTCAACAACGACCCGGCCCTGGAGGCACGGGCAGAATTCATCCGCCTGCAGATCGCCCTGAGTTCGGGAACCCCGCTTTCGGACGGCCGGCAGGCCTTCCGCCGGGAGCAACATTTAAAGCAAACCTACGGCCCATTTTGGGCCGGCGAACTGGTGGGGATTGCCGCAGATTGGAATTTCCGCCGAGGCTTTGTCCACCACCTGCAAATGGATGCACGCCAATTCCTGGAATCCCATGATTTTTTGGAATCCAATCATCCCCTCGAGCACCTGCACCTCACCTGGGGAATGGAAACACCCCGGGAAAGGGCCGAGGATCTGGGAAGGATTTCCTCCAGGGGCCTGCTACCCTCCCTGACCTCGCTCGATCTGACCGGGGCGGGCGTGGGTTCCGAGGGGGTGGCCCAGCTTGCCCACCAGGCTCCCCTGGAAAACCTGCAGGAATTGACCCTCACGAGCAACCGGATCGGCTCACGCGGTTTGCGGGCAATCCTGCAAGCCCCCTGGATGCCCGGATTGCGAAAACTGGACCTGGCTGACAACGAAATCAACCACCAGGGGGTACGCCTCCTTCTGGATTTTCTGATAGCGGCCAGGGAAACAGGCGAATTGCTGGCGCTGGAACGAATCGACCTCCGCGGCAATCCGCTGAGCGTCGCGGGAGGAAGGCTGTTGCGCTCACCCCCGCTTTCCCGCCTGGTGCGGTGGTGAACCGAGGCCAAGCTAGCGCGCTTTTTCCCGCACCTCGATGTCCACAGGCTGGGAAGCCCCACGTTCACTGGGGTTGTAATACTCGTAGGCCTCGGCCGCCGGAGCTTTGGCTTTCACAGGGAATCTGGCTTTCAGCGTGAAGGGGAAAAGGTATTCCTTGCCCGGTTCCACATCCTGCAGATACACAATGATCTGCCGATCGGTCAGGGAATAACGCTTGATCTTTCCATCCACCACCAACTTGTTCCAATCCTCCGCAGCCGCCTGGAAACCGGGGGGAATGCCCAAATCGAGCATGACCATGGTGGTGGGTCGATCCGCCAGGTAGCTGAGGCTGGCCTTGGCCTGGATGGTTTGGTCGGCATCCAGGGTGGTCCTGTCGTAATCAACCTTCACCGCAAACCGATTCTTGGGGCGGGAAGCCGCATTCCAGGGCAGGTAGTATCTGGAAACCAGTTGCACCACCATGCTGGACTCCCCATCCACCAACACCTCCACCCGATGATCACCAAGGGATGTGACCGAGGCGGTGAGGTCGAACTGTTGCATGACATCACTGTTGGCGGAATTCACCTCGCCCCGGCCCGCCTCCTTGCCATCCACCAGAATTCGGAACCTCGCCGGTTTGGTCTGCTTGGGTGCGCTGGAAGCCTGGACCAGGGCTTTGAGGGCCAGAATAGTCGCCTGGGTGCTTCCCCAAGTGCCGTGGGGATCGCGGGCCTTGGCCAGGTAGGCCAACGCCTTTTGGGCCTTGGTGTTGGCCTCCGGTTGGCCGGACTTCAAGAGGGCCAAAGCTGTCAGGGCCGTTGTTTCCACCGTGAGGGAATCACCCCGGGCATGGTTCAGGGACTCACCTCCAGCCACAGGAAAACAACGGGCCTGCCACTCCGGCTTGTCCTGACCCAACCGGTCCAATTTTTCCAGGACGGTGTCGAGGATTTTCCCGGCCTGGTTGTCCGTGGCTGACGCCGCGGTCAAGGCATTGGCCGCCAAGGCGAGAATATAGGGGCTGTCGGCATCGGGGGCGTGTTGCCTCACGTAGGCCAGCGATTTTTCAAGCCTTTGCCTGGGAACGCCGCTTTCCAGCAACGCCCACACCACATAACTGGTCAGCAGCAAACGGGGGTCGCCCATGCGCTCGATTGATTCCCCGTGGGTGGCACCGATTTTGGACCAGGTACCGGCCGGTTCCATCTGTTTCATCAGCCAAGCCTGAGTGCGGTCGATGATGCCGCGGTCCACCGGCCAAATTTTGGCCATGTCGTTGAATTCCATCAAACCGTAGGCGCTCAGCCAGACGAGGGGCTCGCCACTTCCCCACCAGTCAAAACCGCCACCGGGCCGCTCAAAGGTCAGGAGCCGCTGATAACCCGCATTCAAATAAGCCTCGGTTTTGGCGAGAACTTCCGCGGCGGCCACCTTGTTTCGCCGGATGTAATCCACCACGAGAATATTCGGATAGGCCGAGGAGGATGTCTGTTCGAAGCATCCGCCGGGCATCCTCAGGATGCCCTCTGTCCCTTCCACCAGTTGGGAGAACAATCCGGGATGAATTTTCAGGAAGGCCTGATTGGCGCCGGGCAGCGCCCCGGCCGGGAATCGGAGAGTCTTGTCAATCTTTCCGGACAACCTCTCATTGTGGGCCAACTCAACTGGCTCGCCATTGGGCATCACCCGGACCGTGCGTCGCACGCTGTCCGCCATGGCGGTTCCCCGGGCGTCCACCTGCAGCGGAAAGGCTCCGAGATTTTTGGCCCGGATGCGATAGGCCACCGCACCCACCTGATTGGCCCCGATCTCAATCTCACGGATGTTGGACTGACCGTCCACTAGCTCGTACCAGGGGTCAGGCTTCAGGGTAAGGATCACCTTCTGGGGTTTTTTCAGGTAATTGAACACCGCGATCGGAAAACGGACCTCATCTCCCTGGGTCAGCGTGAGAGGCAGGTCCATTTCCACAAAGAAATCCTGGAAAACCCTGAGCGGTGCGCTGGCCCCCCCTAGCAAACCTCCCACGGAGGAAGCAGTCGCTGTCATCCGCCAGGTGGTGATGCTGTCGGCAAAATCGAATTCCAATCGGGCCGTCCCCTGGTCGTTGGTCACCAAGGCTGGTCGCCACAGCATGGTTTCCGGGAAAAATTCCCGGGTGCGGGTTGGTTCCGCCAGCGCGCCGCCTTTGTCTGCCTGATTGGCCGCCCCAGCCATGCCGGGCGCCATGGCTTTCTTGGGAATCGCTCCAGGAGGGCCATCTGCCATCATCGGGGCAGCCATCTCCATGGCCATGGGTGGCCCGCCGCGCCGAACCATGCCACCGCCCCCACCGGGCATGCCACCGAACATGGCCACTGGCCCACCCATCCCACCAAAGCGAGGGTTTTTCTGGGTCATGGCCCTGTATTTTTCAGGAGTCAGCCACCAGAATTGGTCACTCCCATCGCTGTTCAAGTCCTCCAGGCGGATGTCATCCTCCGTACCCAGTTTGCCGTCAGGCCCGGGGCTCGCCAAAACCCAACCCGCGAGTATTTCCTGCCCCGGAATCAATTTCCCTTTTTCCTTCCTCGGCACCACCACGATGGAATGGCCCCATGCGTCCACCCGGGGTGTTCCACCAGGCTGCCGCAACTGTTTCAGGTCTAGCGCGTCCTGGGGCAGGTTCCATTGCCCGTTGCGCAACCAGCGGGCCCGATTGTCAGGTTGGCTGGCCGCATTCACCAACATCCACGACCAGTAGCGGAGCCGGTCCCGTGTCACCACTTCCGCAAGACGCGCAGGGGTGAACAGTGGCTCCAGGGCAGCAAGTGATTCCAGTCTGATCTCCCCGCCCAAGGGGTCCTTCAAAAAATCCGGATTGGCATAGCCCTTCTCGGTTAATTTCTGAATCAATCCGGGAGCCCATTCCCGCGCTCCGCCTGGCGCCCAAACCGATTCCATTTGGGCGAGGTTGTGGAGGGCCATACCCAAGGCGTTCAGTGTTTGCTCCGCCTTCTGGCGCCGCTCCACCACCGGTTCAGCGACCCAGCATTTGGGAATCGCCGGACGGACGGCTCCAAACAGGGCCCGCGCCGCCAATTGGGCCTGGTCATCGAGAACAACCGGACGGATAAGGCCCGCAGGTGCCCCGAGGCCGGGTACCAGTTCCTGGGCCTTGGGCTCGAGAAGCTGCTTTTGCAGCGTGAAGAACACTTTTTCCATGCCAGGCTGCTGATCCTGCAAGGCGTACACGGCCTCATCAACCACCAGTACCCCCAGGGCAGAAGGCACCGGCTGGCCTGCGGAGTCGGTGACCTTCAGTTCGACCGCCCCCTTTTCACCCGGACGGTATTGGGTGGCACCGGGGATTATTTCCACCTTCAATTCGCGGGATGGCTGCGCGTAAATCAGTCGGCTGTCGCGCACCAATTCCCCGCTTCCCATCACCTGCCAGGCATGAACCTCCATGGAGCCTGAAACCTCAGGAGGAAGGGCCGTCTCCAGACGGGCCTTGCCGTTTTTCACATCCAGCCAGCGGCTGAGAATCAACTGGCCGTCCTTGATCACGTCCAGATAGGCGGACGGGGAGGAGGAATCCACCAACACTTCCGCCACCAAGGATTGCCCGGGCGTGAGGACCGCCCGGTTCAGTTTCAGGACCAGATTGTCGCCCTTTGCCACGCCGGTCAAAACGGCTTGGGCCTCGACCGAAGCGCCACGGTCATCGGTTGCCTCCATCCGTACAGGCAGTTCCGATTTCGGACCGAATTGATTCACTGGCTGGGTTTGGCCAAGGACCTCCAAGGATTGCTCCCCGAAACCATTCTGGTTGAACCAATCCGCGCGGGGAATGAAACTGAACTCCGCCAAGCCGTTTTCCCCGGATGGGGCAACCAAAGGCTCCCGCACCTTGTTCCCACCCGGCCAAAACCGGATTTGGGCCTTGGCGGGAGTGCCATCCGGATAGGTGGCGGAAACAACCACCCGGTTTTCCAGTTCGGGCACAAGTCTTCCGCCCTCGGCAAGGGCCTTCAGGCGAATGGGCCGGTCGCTTACCGAAACCGAGCTTTCAACCTTTTCCGCGTGCTCTGCCGAATCCGTCAGCTCCACTTCGACCGCGACCAGGGCATCCCCCTGGCGCGAGGGCAAACCTGCCAACTGGCGGGGCAATACCCACTCCACCTCGGCCGCGCCTGACTCGCCGGTCTTCCCCTGGTGCTTGAAAAACTCATTGGCCTGCACATCGAGGGAGGAAGCTTTCAGGGAGAAAGTCGCGCCAGCCACCGGCTTGCCAAAAAAATAGTCCGCCTGGATGGATGCCCGCACCTTGTCACCGGGCTGATACCACGGGCGGTCGAGCTTCAGAACCGTCTTGAAACGGGGTAGCTTGTAAGGCTTGACGGTCACCGTTTTGGCAGTGCTGTCATTCCCCAAAATAGCACGGACCTGGAAAGCCCCCTGATTCACCTCGGACGCCAGTTGAAAATCCGCATGGGCGATGCCGTGGGCGCTTAGCGACCCTTCCTTCTTGAACACCTTGTTGCCCTTGGCATCCTCCACCTCGAACCAAACCGCCACCTTGCCCGCCACCGGTTTGAGCGTGAAGGCATCCAGGGCCAACAGACGCATGTGAACCAATTGCCCCGGTTGGTAGACGGGCTTGTCCGTGGTCATGAGAAGACGGGGTGCCCGAACCACCTGCACTTGTTTTTCCTGGATGGATTCTCCCAGGGCGGAACGGGTTACCAGTTTCAGCGTGTACTGCCCAGGATCCAACTCGGGAATGGCCAGCATGAGGGCCACTCTCCCATTCCCGGCGGTTAGACCTCGCGCCAATCGGGTGATACGGCCGTTGGCCACCAACTCCGCCACCACCTCCACCCCGGGGACGGGTGGATTGCGATCGAGCGCGAATGGGGCGGTAACAGTTATGTCCAGAGGGGCGGAACTTCCCGGATGCCACTGCAAGCCGGTGCGGACAGACGATTCAACCGGTGCTTTCAGCACCACATCCTGCAGCGTGGCCACCACCGCGGTGCCGTTTAATTCCACCCGGATCTGGTCCTTGGCGGCAGGTTGAAGTCCGAGTTCAAATTGGTGGGTAGTCCATTCCCGCGCCAACGGGACATCGCGTTTCAGTGACATTCTGGAGGCACCGGCAGCATCCACCACCGAAACCTGAACCGTGCCAATGTCCCTATCAGATGGGGGTGCCACCACGGCCATTCGGAGCCCTTCCCCCATCCGGATTCCGTAAATGACGGGGGCTTGGTCCCCTTTCCCTTCCTGGGACCAGGCGTGTGACTGCATGAAAGCTCCCATGGCAATGGCCAAAAGCCATATCCGTTGGATGAAACGGTGAAGCATGGAGCCTCCTTGATTTGGTTCCGACCAGTCAGGACGGGTGTCAGGTTGAGCTGAATCGATTATCTGGTTTTTAAACACGAAAGCAACTTGCCACGTTGGCCTGCCCGGAGACAGGCCTCCAAACGCCCGCACCTTGCACAACCATCGATGGAAAGTCCCATAACCATGACGAACCTGGCAACGGTTTGGTTGGAAAAGGCGGGCTAAATGCCTGACAGCGGCACGTTGAAAGCGATCAGGCCCCGAGGCTTCTCAGGGCCACGACGGTGCAATCGTCCGCCGGTTCCTTGCCGTGGGTCCAGGTGGCTACCCCGGTGAAAATGGATTCCACCACCCCTTCCGCGCTAAGAGGCTGGGAATTGCCGGCCAGACGCTGGCGGACGGACTGGATGACCCCGTCCACTCCAAAATGCCCCTGACCGACACGAACGGCGTCCAGAACACCGTCCGTGGGCAAAATCAAAACATCCCCGGGCTCCAATTCCAGGGGATCCTCGCCGGGGTAGGTGGCGTTTTCCAGCACACCAAGTGGCAAACCGGTACTGAAAAGGCGCTCTCGCACCGCACCGCGCCGATCGACCAACAATCCGGGAACATGGCCCGCGCTGGCATAGGTAAGACGGCGGGTGCCAGGATCCAACTCCGCCAGGAAAAGGGTCACATTGCGGGAATCGCCCAGGTCCTCCAGCAGGGCCTCGTTGGTCTTTGCCAGAGTCTCCTCGATGCTGACCCCCATGGAGCCGTAGGCGCGCAGATAGGCCCGAGTCGTTGCCATCAGGAGGCTCGGCCCCAAGCCGTGGCCGGTCACATCGCCAATCGCGATCCGCCAGGAACCTGAGGCAACCTGGTACCAATCCAACAGGTCGCCGCCGCTGGCCCCACGCGGGATGGAATGGCCGAACAGGTCGAACCCGGACATCTCCGGCGCGGTTGTCGGGAGCAACTGTTTGGCGATCTCCCGGGCAACACGCTCCTCCTCCTGGCTGTGCTCCAAAGCTTTCTCCACGCGCAAAAGCCGCCTTTGACGGCCCATGGCATGGTGCAGGGCCTGGGTGAGACGGCGTTCGCGCACCTGACCTTTCACCAGAAAATCCTGGGCGCCCTCACTGACCGCCTGAAGCGCCAGCGATTCATCATCCAGGCCTGTCAGCACCACCACCGGCAACGCCGGATGGTGCTGCCGCAACTGGTGGAAGGTGGCGAGGCCGCGGCTATCCGGCAAAGACAGGTCGAGTACCACCGCCTGGCATGGGTTGGCCGACAGCCAGGCGAGCGCTTCCCGCAACGAACCGGCGACATTGGCCGAGAACGAGGTGCCTCTGGCCTCCTCCAGCATGGTCCGAATCAGGAAAGCGTCGGCCGGATCATCCTCCACCAGCAACACATGGAGGATCTTGGGGACCTTGGGAACATTGCTCATGGTCGTTTTTCCAAATCTTCAGCAGGGAGCGGGGGGTTTTGGCCCTCGGTCACTTCGGTCGGAACCAGTGGCAGGGTGAAATGGAAGGCTGCGCCTTGGCCCGGTTCAGATTCCACCCAGATGCGCCCTCCCCCCTGCTCCACGATCCGGCGGCACAAAGCCAGACCCAATCCTGTGCCGCCTCGGTTGGCCCCCGCTGGGCCTCTCTCGAAAATACGAAAAATGCTTTCCCGGTACTGTTCACCGATGCCCAAACCGTTGTCCTTGACCCAAACATGGGCCCAACGGCTGCCAACCGGTCGCCATCCGATCCGGATGACGATCGGGGTCTCTCCGCGAAACTTGATGGCGTTTTGAAACAGGTTCTGGAACAGGGTTTGCAAATGGGTGAACCAGCCCATCACCCGGGGCAAGGGGGAAACCATGATGGTGGCCGCCGATGCGATCACCTCGCCACGCAGGTTGGCCAGAGCCTGGGCGCAGGCGGCATGGCAGTCCACGACCTGGGGCTCCTTTTGGCCCTGCCCGGCACGGGCGTACGCCAAAAAATCGGTCACCATGGTCCGCATCCGGACCACACTCTGCTGGGCCAGGTCCAGAATGGTCCTTCCCTGGCCGTCCAGGCTGGCCCCGTGCCTTTCCCCCAGCCTGCGCAACAATTCCTGGACCGTCCCGAGGGGAGCCTGGAGATCGTGGGAAACCACACTCGCGAACTGGGCCAGGTCGGCGTTGCTGCGCCGCAGATCCTCGTTGGCCCTCTCCAGCTTTTCAAGCGCCTCGCGCGCCCTTCTTTCCGCCTTTTTCAGGGGGGTAATGTTGTAGAAAAGGCCCTGGACGCCGACCACCTGCCCCTCCTGATCCCGCAGGGGGGCCAGAAAGGAATGAATAAATTGCCGGTCCCCATCCTCCACATTCCCTAGTGCCGGAACCCGGCAACGGCAGCGCACAAGGCAGGCGCGGGTGAGGTGTTCCTCGACGTCCTCGTGGATCTGGCCGGTGCGCAGCACCTGAACCTCGTGGCTACGCAGGCGGCCGGCCATTTCCGCCGCCATCAGGTCCTCATCGGTTGCCCCCAGAATGGCGGATCGGTCGCGGCCCATGGCCAGGCAAAAGGCCTCGTTGACGTACAGATAGCGTCCCTGGAGGTTCTTCCGGAAAACCGCGAAGCGGAGGCTTTCCGCCAGATCCTGATCCGCCTTTTCCCGGCGTGTCTGCCCGCCCTGCACTCGCGCCGGGTCGGTTTCCCCCAGCCATCCGAGCACCTGTTCCAGCATCTCCCCGGCATGGCTGAACCGTTTACGCGGGTCCCTCTCCAGGCATCGAAGCACCAGCCGGTTCAGGGCCTCGGGGATTTCAGGGCGAAAAGCTCCAGGCGGTGGGACCGCCTCGTGCCGCAGCCGCTGCACCAGTCGGTAAACCGGCTCGTTTGACGGCCCCTGGAAAGGGACGCGTCCGGTGAGCATCTGGTACAACACCGCCCCCAGACTGAAGATGTCCGCGGCGCATGAGAGATCGGCCCCCGGATACGTCTGTTCGGGCGCCATGTATGCCGGGGTTCCAGCCACCTGCTCCACATGTGCCAGGCCTCGGGCGTCCAGCAGGCGCGCCAATCCCAGGTCAGCCAGCTTGGGCAGACCACCCTCGGCAATCAGGATATTGGAAGGCTTGATATCCAGGTGCAGATAGCCCGCGTCATGGATCGCCTGCAGCCCCTGCACCATCTGCGACACCAGGCGGACCGCGTAACGAGGGGTGGGCGGGGCAAGCAACAGGCGTTCAGCCATGCTGCCCTCGGCACAATGCTCGTAAATCAGGTAGGCCGCATCGGCAAGTTGCCCGCCGCCCAGCAACCGCAACACATGCGGGTGGTTCACCTTGCCTGCTGCCCTGCCCTCGCGCAGGAAACGCCCACGCCAGGCAAAGCCCGGGGTTTTATTGGGGAGGAACACCTTCACAGCCACCGTCAGATCCAGGTCCACATGACGGGAGAGGTAGATGCGGGAACGGGGGCTGCCGGACGCCAGCAGTCGGGGCTCGCTGTAGCCCGTGGTACGCAGCCGCTGGCGCAACTGGTCGGCCCAGGGCCCCTCCTGGTCCAATGCCAGGGACCCCGGAAAGCCGTTGGGGGCTCCCCCCTCGCTTTCCTCCTCGGTTCCATTGCCGGTGGATTGATCGAGGGCGAACGGGCCAAATGGAAAATGCTCGGCCGCCTCCAGCATGCGCTCGAGGTCATCCCCCTCGAAGGTATGGGTCATCTCATCAATCTGGCGCCGGGCATCACCCAGGCGTTCCAGAGGATCCCTGCCGGATCTGTCACCCATCGCACCGCCCAACCGGGGCCGTCACCAGAATTGGTAAAGCCTTGTGCGAATTATAGTTGGCTCACGGGTCCCGACGAAACCCACGATGCGATACGAGGGATGTCAAAACGGGGTGCCGAAACGACAAAGGCATCCCCCACTAGCGGAGGATGCCCTGGAAATCGCCCTATCCCGTAAACAAACCCGGATGGCTCAGTAGGTGTATCCGGGATTCCGCCTCTCGCGCAGTGGTTCCTGGACACGGGGTTGGTGGGGCCCCTTGGGAGATTGCGGCCGGTGGAGCCGGACCGACTGGGTAGCCTGGGTCATCGCCCGCGAACCCGGACTTTCCGCACCGGTGAACCCGTAAGGCACCGCATCGATATCGCCGGCATCGATATCGTCATAGGTGGAGACATAGCCTGGCAGTTTGGCAAGCTCCCGTTCCCGATGGTAGGCGGCCACAATGGCATCCTGAATCCCCTCGCGGGCGGAGGGATTGATGGGATGCGCGATGTCAGCGTGAAGTTTCACACGCCCCTGAACTTGCCGAAGGCCGCGGTCTTCCTCCAACCGCCCGCCGCAACCGTTGCAAAATCGCGCGCGCAAATGGTTTTTGCCGCCGCACCGGTTGCACCTGTCGGTGAGTTTGCGGCTGGGCATGGCCACAAACAGGCCCCTGGGCCCCTCGATGATCTTGAGATCCCGGATGGCGAAACAACCGTCGAAGGTGATGGAGCAAAATGCATGGAGGCGCTCATTCTCGCCCCCCTCATCCATCAGCTTGATCCGGATTTCGGTGATTTCCACGGTCCACTCCTTGACCTGCGCCGTCCAGATGGCCTGGTCAGCGGCTTTCACCCGCCGCCGAGCAGGCGACATAAACGGCCTCCGGGCCCGACGGCGTCCATGCCGACTTGAGCCTTTGGGCCACCGATACAGCCTTGGAGGCATCCGCCGCAAGGGCGACCACGGCGCTGCCACTGCCAGTCATCACCACGCCCAGCACCCCGGCCGCCACCAATTCACCGCGGATTTCATCCAACGACGGAAGCATTTGACATGACGGGACTTGCAAATCGTTCCTGAGGAGTTTACCCAAGGCGGAAGCCGTTTGTCCCAAGGCATTTTGGAAGGCTTGATCCGCTTTTTTCTCCGGATCGGGAAATTCGCCGACCGGGCCGGAAAGATTCGGAGCGTTCAATCGCTGGAATATTTCCCGCGTGCCAAGCCCCTCCCGCGGTTTCACCACCACCAGATTGGTCCCGAACGCCGGTGCCATCGGCGTCAGGTTTTCCCCGCGGCCGGTGCACCAGGCGGGCCCATTGCCCAAGAAAAAGGGTACATCACTGCCTAATTCCAAAGCCAGGGCCTTCAAATCGGTGCGGCCCAAGTTCAATTTCCACAGATGGTTCAGGCAAACCAGGGCAGCCGCGGCATCGCTTGACCCGCCCCCCATTCCCGCCTGGTGCGGGATCCGTTTTCGCAACTCGATTTCAGCCCCGCAGCCGGGCGCGTGCCGGCACGCCAGTAGGGCGGCAGCTTTCCACACCAGATTGGCAGAATCAACGGGCAAGGAGGGATCATCACATTGAAGGGATATTCCAGCGGCTGGTCGTGCCAGAACGGTGTCATAAAGCGGGATGGGAAGCATGTAGGTCGCCAGCTCGTGGAAGCCATCCGGCCTTTTGCCCACCACGCGCAAATACAAGTTCACCTTGGCCGGAGCCCACACCTGGCACCAACCGCCGTAATCCCTTGCAACCAGTGGCAGCATACCTTCCCTTTCCAAGCCGCTAAACCGGCCAACCCCAGAACTTTAGCCCTGCCCAAAAACCGGAATCAAGCCGGAAGGCACGCCAGGGAATAGCCGAAATAAACGCCTTTTCCCCATCGCCTTCCCCATGGTGGGATGGCACCCTTGGCACCCGTTTTCCGTTCGGGATCACCTTCAACATGTCCAAATCCCTGGTCCAGAGTCTGGTCACTCACCTGGAAAGCCCAATCGACCACAGCGTTCACCCTCCCGGGAAGGTGCACGGGGTGCATCTGGGCCGCCCCCTGGTGGTGCGTTATGACCTGGAACGCGCCCGACAGCTCCTGGACCGGGAGGAAATCGAGACCCGCACCGAAGGCGTTTGGCGCTGGCGCGAGCTTTTGCCCCTGCCGTGGGATGTCCTCCCCGTCACCCTGGGGGAAATGGCTACGCCCATTCTCGATTGTCCCCGGCTGGGCCGGGCAATGGGATTGGATTGCCTCCGGATCAAGGATGAGTCCACCCTGCCGACCGGGTCTTTCAAATCCCGCGGGATGACCGTGGCGGTGAGCATGGCCAAATGGCTTGGGCTCAGACGCCTCGCAGCCCCCACTGCTGGAAACGCGGGCGGTGCGTTGGCGGCCTACGCCGCCCGGGCCGGGCTGGAGGCTTGGGTTTTCATGCCCGAAGACACCCCGGTGGTAAACCAGCGGGAATGTCTCCTGTTTGGCGCCAAGGCGTTCCGCGTCAACGGACTCATTCACGAGTGTGGCAAGCTGGTTCGTGAAAACGCTGAACGGATGGGGTGGTTCGACTTCAGCACGCTACGAGAGCCCTATCGTCTGGAAGGCAAAAAAACGATGGGCCTCGAACTGGCTCTCCAAGTTGGCTGGAGACTGCCGGATGTGATCCTTTACCCCACCGGAGGAGGAACCGGGTTGGTGGGAATGTGGAAGGCGTTCCAGGAACTTCAGGTCCTGGGGTGGCTCAAGGACCAAAACCTGCCCCGGCTTTATGCCTGCCAAAGCGACGGTTGCGCCCCGGTATGCGTGGCCTTCGAACGGGGAGAAAAGCATGCGGACACCGTCAACCCTGCCCACACCAAAGCCAGCGGCCTGCGTGTCCCCGCGGCGGTGGGAGACTTCATGATCCTGGAGGCGGTACGGCAGTCCGGCGGCAAGGCCTCGCGTGGCGAGGAAACCCGACTGCTGGAATGGATGGAAAAAGCCTGTTCTTTGGAGGGGGTTTCCCTGTGCCCGGAAACGGGCGTCTGTCTGGATGTGCTGGCAAAATTGCGCGCGGCCGGCGAGGTGAGCCCCGCCGACCGCGTGCTGGTGTGGAACACCGGAGCCGCCCAAAAATACCTGGAGTGCCTCCCATCGGAAATGCACGCCATCGACCAGCATCAACCACTGGTCCCCCAGCTTCAGCCGTTCATGAATGGCTGAAGCCAGGCATCAGGCCGCGGACTTGCCCCGGGTGACCGAAACCGACGGGGCGGGCTTGTCCCCCAAACCAACCCAGCCACCAATCCACCGAAAGATGGAGCGGACCTCCTCCGGAGTTGTGAAGGAAGACAACAGCACGCACATCAGGAAGCTGAAGATCCTCAAACCCATCAGCAGGCCGATGCCCGTGTGGAAAAGGATGGCGCAGATCAGGAACGGCAAACGCATTTGCGGCATCCAAACCGCGAAGGGGAATCCCAATTCGAGGACCAGCGTGAACACCGCCATGCCGGACATGACGACTTCCCAGATCCATCGGTGGGCCACAATGAATTCGAGAAACCGCATGTAGCCGTCGTACTGCATCGGGGCGAAGGAATAGTTTGCCAGGCAGCCCCAAAGGGCGGTCCCCTGCCACCACGAGGCCCCCATCAACTTGGAAGTCCCCGCGCCAAAATAAATGATGGCAAAGTGGATCTGCATCAACCTTTGGAAAAAGGTCACATCCGAGGTGGCCTGAACCTCAGGCAGGGGCAATCCGAGCCTGCGGGCCCTCCAGGCTTCAATCAGGCGGTCCAGGGACCAGGCACCACCGCAAGGAGACAGCATGAGGTAGAAAAGGAGGATACTGGCGATGGTATCCATGCCGAACAGCGAGGTCTGTGCTCGCTGGATGTAACTCAACGAGGCGATCCAGGTGGCCACCCCGGTGAAACGGGTGAACAAACCCAAGGCAAACATCAGGTTCACGGCCAGAAAGCACCAGTGCAGCAGCCAGATGCTGTTGGCATCGGTCACATGGTAAAAGAAGGAAAATGCGGTCGATCCCCTCGGGGGCTCCATCATCCGGTCTGCGCCATCCCAACGGGCCCCGGGCGGCTCGAAAATGGTGGAGGTGCGCAGGCTGTCCATGGTGTCATGCGCGATCCAACCCTGCGGGCCGACGAATTCCAGCAGGGCGGCCCCCCAGTTCAGGTTGATATAGAAGATCCCAAGGCCCGCCATGATGCGGATTATCGCCAGGGTGTGCGGGGTAGAAGGCCTGAAAAAGAAACTGTTCAGGCCCCGGAAAATATCGACCAACCACGCGAACAGATTCATGGCCTCACCTCCCCGGCATCGTGGATACCGGCCCCGGCTTTCGCCTCAGTCCCCTTATCCCTGAACTGACCGGGAGCCCCGGCCAGATTTTTTGGAACCTTGTCGGCCCCAACTCCCGCGGGCCTGGTGGCATCCACCCAGACGCTGGCGGGGGGAAAACTGTTCGAGTCGCTTTGGAGCTTGAAGAAGTCGATCACCGGTTCCTTTTGGCGCAGCCAAACCTGCAGCATGCCCTGGAAGCGCTTGAGGGCGTCGGCCTCCTCCGCCATCACGGCCATCTCGGCGGGGCTGACCTGGTCCCGCGGCCTCAGGTCCCGAAGGCGGCGCACTTCGTTCTCCCGCTCGGTCGCCTGCTGCACCAACTGCTCGAGCATGTCCCGGTCGTAAGCCTGGATCATCCAGTACAGAAGGGGATCATTGGGATCGCGCAGGTTCCCCTTCTCATCGTATTCCCCCTGGTAAACCGTCACATAGAAACGGCGATCTGTCGGATCGCTTTTGTCATAGGCGATGTTTCCCGGCTGAATGACGGTGTGGACCACCCTCCAGAGGTGGGACTCCAAAACCGTGGCATCGCTGTTGTTGTCCGGGTGCGGGAAACGGCTGACCAAGGAACGAACATAGCTGCACATGTAGTGCTTGGCATTGGGCATCGGCTCCCGCCAGGTGAGCGGGGCGATGGTGCCACGAGGCAATCGTTCCAGTCCGAGCAACTGAGCCATTTTCTGCAAAACCGCCTCAGACCGATAGGCCCCCGGATCGCGCTGAACCACCTGGGCCGTGCTTTCCCCGATCGAAAGCATCCGCTGGAAATGCATCGGGGTGGGGCTGGTCTCCACATCGGGCAAGCGGAACCACCTCTTTCCCCCATCGGTGTAGGTTATTTGCAGCCAAAGCAAGGAAGGAGGACCCGGTTCGGGCGAGTAAAAATGGTAGGCGTTGTTCTGGTAGATGAAAAGCAGGTAGGGCCTGTACACAAAAGTCCAGGCCTGCGAAATCAACCAGGGCGAGTTCCCACCCGGTGGTGGCACACTGAGCACCGCGGAAAGGATGCCGCAGAAGTGGAAGGTGATGGAGCCGACAAGCACCACCCTTCGGGCCATCTCCGGAATGACCAGCAGGAAACCGCCGACAAACGCGCAGATCATCCCAACGCGGCAAATCCTGGCAAGGCTTTCCATTTGGGCCGGCCGGGTCCAGGTGACGATTTCCCCGGTGTTGTCGTTATCAACCACCTGGTCCACGGGGCTCTGGCCCAACAACCCGTTGGCGGAAAACCACAGGATTTGCGCCAGGACCACGCAGACAATCGCGGCGGTGGCCGATTCGGGGAATTGGGGCCAACCGGCCCCCCGGTTGCGACGCAACTCGATCCGCAAGGCGATTCCGCCAAGGATCGCGGCCACCATCACCAATACCAACCGCGTCCAACCACTCCAGCCCAGGCTGACATCCGCCGTGCTGGGGGGCTCTGGATAAGCAGCGTTCAGGCCCCATGAAGCACCGGACATGGCCAACCCGGTACCCAGAAGCACCAGGGTGGATGCTTGGGGAACCAGGGAAAGGGCCCCCTTGTCCGTTTCGGAATCCTCCCTACCCTCACCGCTCATAGCCACCTCCCTGGACCTAGCATCCGGTTACGGCCTTCGTGCCACCAGTCGTATTACAAAAGCCCCTGAAACCACAACGGGGCCATTCCACCGGAACCTACTCTTCCTTCCAGTAATCCTCGGAAGAAACAAACTCGACCTCCGGGTTGGCCCTGGGCTGAAAGTCCTCGATATGGACCTGGACTTCCCGGCGCCCCATGAACTCGTTGATTTCCGGACGAAAGGCGATACTCAGCGCGCCGCCCCCGGATTTCAGTTCCTCCAGTCGGTCGGCCATGCGAAATGCCACCGCGCGAACCTTCTTCCCTCCCTGCCGCAGGACCAATTGCAGATGGCGCATGTCCTTGCCGATGACACGGGGTTCACCCTCGATTTCCAGTCCGCTGGCGAGGAACAAGGGTTTGCGGTTGGTATTTCCGTAGGGCTCCAACTTGCCCAAATCACGAACCAGGCCCTCCCCCAGACCCTGCAAGGGGATTTCGGCATCCAACCGCATGGTGGGTCGGGGGACTGTTTCCCCAAAAAAGGTCCGCCCGGCCTGTTCCAGGCGCTCCCTCAGTGCGGGCAAATGGACGGGATCAAGTTTGAAGCCGGCCGCGGCGCGATGGCCTCCATGACTTCGCAACAGGTCGGCGACTCCGGCCAGCGATTCCGGCAACGGGAACCCTCCCGCCCCACGGGCCGACCCCAAGGCAAGACCTTCACCCGCCTCTTTAGTATCCACCACTCCAAGGTCCGCCAAAGGTTCCCCCCCGGGAGTATCACCAAAGGGTGGGACCGCGACGATGAACACCGGCCGGTGCCATGCATCGACCAGCCGGCTGGCAACGATTCCCACCACGCCGGGATGCCAACCCTTGCCCCACAAGACCATTACGGGCCGCGAAGCCAACCCTTCCTGCTCCACCTGGGCCATGGCGGCATCCAGAACCTGTCGTTCCACGACCTGGCGGCTCCGGTTGTACTTGTCCAGCATCTGGGCGATGCTGCGGGCAGGCCCTGACTGCCGGGTGGTGAACAGCTCCACCACCATGCGCGCGCAATCCATACGGCCGGCCGCGTTCAGCCTGGGTGCCAGCTTGAAGGCAATGTCCTCCGAACGAAGTCGTCCATCGGGCTCCAGTTGGGAGACCTCCATCAGGGCCAGCAACCCTGGATTTCCCAGGGACGCCACATTTTTCAATCCGCAGCGGACGATGGCCCGGTTCTCATCCAGCAGGGGCATATGGTCCGCCACTGTGCCCAGCGCCGCCAGGGCCAGGCCCTGGAGCAAAATCCCCCGCCATGGATCATCCACTTTTTCCCCGCCACATACCCGCATGGCCAGGGCCCACGCCACTTTGAAGGCCACTCCAGCACCGCACAGTTGCCCAAAGGGGTAGGTGGAACCGGGCAAGCCCGGATGGACCAACCCCTCAGCGTCCGGCAGCTCAGGGCCGGGCTGATGGTGGTCGGTTATCAGGAGGGAAATGCCCAAATCCCGGGCTTTCAGGGCGGCTCCAACCGCGGTGATCCCACAATCGATGGTAACAATCACCCTGGAACCGGCCTTGGCATGCTCCTCCACATCGGAAGGTTTCAGCCCGTAACCATCCCGGGTGCGGTGGGGGATATGAAAACGCACCTTCGCCCCCATGTGGCGAAGCGCCAACAGGAGGATGGAAGTACCTGTGCATCCGTCGGTGTCGTAATCACCATGAATGACGATTTCCTCCTGGTTTTGGCAAGCCAGCACCAAACGGTCGATGATCGCATCCACGCCGGGCAAAAGGCTCGGAGCATGGAGATCCGAGGTTTTTGGATCAAGAAAGCGTCGCACGCCTGCGGCCTCCTTCAATCCCCGGTTTGCCAACATTGCCAGAATGACATCAGCTAATTCCCCGACGGCTTGGCCCCCGTTTCCTCTCAAAGCCTCGATTCGGCGAGGATCGACCTGCAATACCCGCCATTTTTTGGCCAAACGATCTGAAACAGGCACCACCACCTCCCAGACAACCCACCCGCCATTCCAGACAAGTTTGTCTTATTCAGTTTTCGACCACAACCTGAAACAGCTTAAGGCGATTCGGAATCCCGAACCGGGTTAATACCCCGGAAACCCCTATTTCAGGCATTTCAAAACAAAAAGTCCGGTTGGGAAGGCTTCAGGCTCTGAAAAAACCCAGAAGGTGTTTCTTCCGCAACCAACCCAACCATGGATTTGCCGAATAACAGGCAAGCCGGAGATCCATTCTTCCGGCAAGGATCAGGGACTCCGTCCAACCTGTTTGGATGGTACCCCGTCAAGGAAGACGAGATCGACCCCCATGAAATCACACCATGTTTTTCTCAAGCTGACGGGAACCAAGGCCAAGCTTGCGCTTGGCCTGGTTGTCGTGATGCTGGCAGGCTGCAAGGCCCACCTTTATTCATTGTGGGACAACCACTTCATGGATTTTGGCGGCGAATCTTGCGGCTGCGAAACCTCCACGGTGGTCAGCCGATCCAGCCCGATCGTGACTGAACGCATCAGCCCGGTACCGGTTGCCTCGGAACCCCCGCTGGCTTCCTCCCAGGCGACCACCATCAAGTCTGCCCCTGTGACCCAACAGGGCCCTGTCCTGACGCCAACCCCCACCCAGGTTCCATCCGTCAAATAAGGAATCCCAAATCGGGTTCCATACCTAAGGATGACTTGGACCAAACCCGCGCCCCCTCAAGGGAGCGCGGGTTTCGGCTTTTT
>Ga0169931_10000254_pt1 | contig 86636 bp, 90 predicted proteins | sample Kivu_15m_20L_FD_129675 | JGI IMG/M metagenome (GOLD analysis project Ga0169931, IMG submission 129675) | Freshwater microbial communities from Lake Kivu, Western Province, Rwanda to study Microbial Dark Matter (Phase II) - Kivu_15m_20L... | ecosystem: Environmental > Aquatic > Freshwater > Lake... | reverse complement strand
TGAATCGCCTGGCCGGCCCGATCGAACTGCTGGTGATCGGTACGATGTTCATCGGGCTCCCGCTGGCGCCGCTGCTGATGGCCGCGCTCTCCGGGCGCCTCGCCGACGCGCTCGAGTACCGGCGCTCGTTGCGGCTGGCCTTCCGGCACGTGGCCGAGATGCGCCGCTCGGGCGCGACGTCGCGCCACATCCGCTGGCGCGCGCGCGGCAGGCAGCCCTCCCGACTCGAGCCGGACGAGCGCATCGAGGGCGCCTGTACGCACTGCGGCCAGTGCTGCGCCAACAAGGCCTGCGTGTTCGTTCAGTTCGACGCGCTCGGCCGCTCCAGCTGCCGGATCTACGACACCGCGTTCTGGCGCTGGCTGTCCTGCGGCAGCTACCCGGTGTCGCGCGAGGACATCGAGGTGTACCGCTGCCCCTCGTTCAGGGTGATCCGCATCCAGCCCGCGCCACGGGACGCCGGCGGCGGCGCCGACCACGCCCAATCGCCCGGCCGGTGACCGGCGGGCGCCCGACCGGACGCGGCCCCTGCCCCCGGATCGGCGACGGGCGACGCCGCGGCCGGCCTCAACCCGCGCTGAAGCGCCCCTCCCGGTAGTCGCGCACGGCCTCGGCGATCTGCGCCGGGGTGTTCATCACGAACGGCCCGTGCTGCACGATCGGCTCGCCCAGCGGCCGCCCGGCGACCAGCAGCGCACGAGCGCCCCCGGCCATCGCGCGCAGCCGTACGCCGTCGCGGTCGGGGTCGTTGGCCAGCACCGCCAGCGGGCCGGCCGGCACCGAGACGCCCGCGATCTCGACGGCGCCGCGGTACGCGTGAACGAACGCGTTGTGCCCGGCGGGCACCGGCTGCTCGAACGACGTGCCCTCGGGCAGGTGCAGATCGAGCAGCAGCGGCTCGGTGTGCTCCCGGGTCACCGCGCCCGCCACGCCATGCGATCGGCCCGCGATCACGACCGCGCGCACGCCCGCCGCGGTGACGAACGACGGCAGATCGGCGGCGAGGAAGTCCCGGTACCACGGTTCGCGGAGCTTGTCGCGCGCGGGCAGGTTCAGCCAGAGCTGGAACCCCTCCATGCGGCCGTCGCGCTGCTCGGGCAGCTCCGAGTGGATCACCCCGCGCCCGGCGGTCATCCACTGCACGCCGCCCGACTCGAGCAGCCCGGCGTGACCCGCGCTGTCGCGGTGTCGCATCCGGCCCTCGATCATGTAGGTGACGGTCTCGAAGCCGCGATGCGGATGGTCGGGAAACCCGGCGATGTAGTCGCGGGGATCATCGCTTCGGAACGCGTCGAGCATCAGGAAGGGATCGAGCCGGTGCTGCAGCGGCTGCGACAGCAGCCGCATCAGGCGCACGCCGGCGCCGTCGGAGGCGGGCTGGCCGGGTACCAGCCCCTCGAGGCGTCGGGGACGGGCGACGGATGCGGCGTGCGCGGGAAGATTCACGACGGGCTCGAGGCGAATTCCGACGGTCCGAGCGTACCACCGCGGACCGCGCGTGGCGCCGGCGCCGCACCGCGAGCCGGTCTCGGCCTTCGGCACGGCGCACCGCGCCGTCCATCCGGCGGATCCCGCTCGCCCGGTCGTCCGGTACCTACACTCAAGCGGCCCGTGTCCACGATTCCGATCCCTTCGCCATGCGCGCCGCCGCCTTCCTCTGCGCCGCAGCCCTCGGGCTGGCAGCGGCCGTGCCCCCGGCGACGGCCGGCGGACGGCTGGAGCGGATCCGCGCCGAGGGCACGCTGCGGGTCTGCATCTGGCCGGAGTACTGGGGCATCACCTACCGCAACCCCCGCAACGGCGAGCTCACCGGGATCGACGCGCAGCTGTCGCGCGACTTCGCCCGCGACCTGGGGGTGCGCGTGGTTCACGTCGACTCCAGTTTCACCGCGCTGATCGGCGACCTTCTTTCGGACCGCTGCGACGTCGCGATGTTTGGCGTGGGCATGCTGCCCGAGCGTGCCGCGCGGGTTCGCTTCACGCAGCCGTACCTGCGCAGCGACATCTGGGCGGTGACCACGCGCACGCACCCGTCGGTGCGCACCTGGGACGACATCGACCGCCCGGGACGGGTGGTCGGCGTGCAGGCCGGCACGTTCATGGAGCCCGTGATGAAGGCCTCGCTTCAGCACGCCGAGCTCCGCTCGGTGCGGCTGCCCGACACGCGCGAACGCGAGCTGCAGGCAGGCCGGATCGACGTGTTCATGACCGACTACCCGTACAGCCGCCGCTTGATCGACAATGCGGAATGGGCGCGGGTGATGTCATCGCAGCGCCCGGTCCACCCTTTGGACTACGGTTACGCGGTCGCTCCGGGCGACGACGCGTGGCTCGCCCGGGTGGACCGCTTCGTGGCCGACGCGAAACGCGACGGAAGGCTGCTCGCAGCCGCCCGTGCCGCGAAGCTCGAGGCGATCGTCATCCTGCAATGAGCGGCCGGCCGCTGCGTGCGTTCGCCGCGCCGGAGACGCTGATCCGGCTCGCAAGCCTGCTGTGCGCGATCGTGATCATCGGTGCCACCGTGTCTCACGTCGCGCAACTGCGGCGCGCGCTGCAGGCAGAGACGGAAGGCCGCCTGCAGAGCGAGACGCGGATGCTGGCCCGCGAGCTCGACCGCTCGCTCGGCCAGACGAGCGCGCTGCTCGAGCAGGCCGACGAGCTCGTGCGCACGACGCCGCAGGCCGGGCGCGCCAGGCTGTACGGTGCGCTCGCCGCGCTCACCCGCCAGCAGTTCCTGCTTCGGGAGCTCGCGATCACCGACGGCTCGGGACGCGTGGTCGCGTCCTCGGATCCTTCCAGCGTCGGCCTGGACCTGTCGGGCTACGACTTCGCGCGCGCGCCGGCCGGTGTCCGCATGCACCTGGGTCTGCCCAAGCCGGGCCGCAGCTTCGCCCGCACGGCGTCCGCGGCGGCGGACCTGGGCGATGCGGTCGCCGGATTCATTACCGTGTCGCGGGAAGGACCTGATCCGAACGAGCGCCTGCGTACGATCGCGGTGATCGGCACCGACAGCCTGCTCAACGAGCTGTCCTTCCTGACCGGCGGCGACCCGCACCGCATCGCGATCTACCGGTACGACGGCGCACTGCTGGCCGCACAGGACCGCGCCGCGGCGACTCGCAGGACCCCTCATCCGATCTTCACGTCCTTCCTGCCGAACCGCGAAACGGGGGGATTCGTCGACGTGCCAGGCGACGGCCGACGCTGGATCGTGCACTTCGACGCGTCGGCCGATCTGCCGGTGGTGGTGGAGTCACGCTCGGAGCAGTCGCTGGTGATCGGACGCTGGGAGCGCGAACTGGTCGCCCCCGGGGCGATCCTGTTGCTCACGCTGCTCGCTCTGATCGGCTACACGCGCGTGGCCGCCAGCGCGCTGCGGCAGCGCGCCCGATCGCAGGAACAGGCCGCGACGCAGGAGCGGCGGCTGCGCAACATCGTCGACACCGCGGCCGACGGGATCGTCACCATCGACGGCCGCGGCATCGTGCGCGAGTACAACCGCGCGGCCGAGTCGATCTTCGGGGTCCCGGCGGCCCAGGCGGTCGGCCAGCCGATCTCGGAGCTGTTGTCAGCCGACGAGGCCCAGGCGCACCAGGGCCGCGTGGAGCGCTACCTGCAGAGCGGCGTGCAACACGTCGTCGGGACCGGGCTCACGCTACGGACGGTGCGCCGCGACGGCCGGCCGCTCGAGCTGCACCTGGCGGTGAGCGAAGTGGTGGACCAGGGCGAGCGCTTGTTCACCGGCATCGTGCGCGACGTGACCGACGCCCGCCAGGCGGAGCAGCGTTTCCGCACTCTTTTCGAGCGCTCCGCCGAGCCGTACCTGCTGCTGGATGCGGGCGGGATCGTCGACTGCAACGATGCAGCCGCGATGCTGCTGCGGGCGCGAGACCGAAGCACGCTGCTCGGGCTGCGCCTCGAGCATCTCGCGCCGCCGCATCAGCCCGGCGAGCCGCAGCACCTGGCGTTGGACTCGTCCGCACGGGTCGCGGGTGCCGCCGCGGACGCGCGCAGTCACGGCGTGTGCCGTCTGGCCTGGACCGCGCGCGCACTCGACGGCACCGAGGTGCCGGTCGACATGACGATGACCCCGATCCGGCTCGGGGATCACGATGCGATGCTGGTGTCGTGGCACGACATCGCCGAGCGTCGGCGCCACGAGGAGGGCCTGCGGCAGGCGCGTGACGCCGCCGAGGCCGCCGCACAGGCCAAGGCGCGCTTCCTCGCGATGATGAGCCACGAGCTGCGCACGCCGATGACCGGCATCGTCGGCGTCATCGACCTGCTGCGCGACTCGCGGCTCGACGGCGAGCAGCGGCACCTGATGAACGTGCTGAGCAACTCGGCCGACGGGCTGCTCACCGTGCTCAACGACGTGCTGGACTACTCGAAGATCGAAGCCGGCCGGCTCGAGCTCGAGCGCATCGACTTCCGCCCGTCGACCGTCGCGCGCGAGGTCATCGACCTGCTGTCGCACGCGGCCTCGCAGCGCGGCAATCGGCTGAACGCTGATTGGTGCGATGACACCCTGCCGGCGCTACGGGGCGATCCGACGCGGCTGCGCCAGGTGCTGTACAACCTGGTCGGCAACGCGATCAAGTTCACCGAACACGGCACGGTCACGCTGTCGCTCGCGTCCGCGCCACTCCCAGACGGCCGGATCGCGCTGCGCATCGCGGTCGCCGACACCGGCGTGGGCATCGACCCGGAGGTTCAGCCGCTGCTGTTCCGGCCCTTCCAGCAGGCCGACGACTCGACCACCCGACGCTTCGGCGGAACCGGCCTGGGGCTGGCGATCTGCCGCCATCTGGTCGAGTCGATGGACGGCGAGATCGATGTCGACAGCCGGGTTGGCGAAGGCTCGACCTTCCGTGTGCAGCTGCGGCTGGAGGCGGCGCACGACGCCGCGCCCCCCGGGCACGGCCGCGCCGACGCTCGGTCGGCGCGCAGCCTGCGGCTGCTGGTCGCCGAGGACAATCCGACCAACCGGCTGCTGATCGGTACCCGCCTGCGACGCCGCGGTCACGACGTCACGCTCGCCGAAGACGGCGTGCAGGCGGTGGCCGCCGCCGCGCGCGAGGACTGGGACCTGGTCCTGATGGACATGCAGATGCCCGGCCTGGACGGCGCCGGTGCGACCCGGGCAATCCGCGCGCTGACCGGCGCCCGGGGCCGCGTGCCGATCGTCGCGCTCACGGCCGACGCGCTGCCCGAGTTTCGGGCACGACACATGAGCTGCGGCCTGGACGATTACCTGACCAAGCCGATCGACTGGGCCGCCCTGGACGCGACGCTGGCGAGGCACGCGCCGCACGCCGGCGACCGTCTGGCGGAAACGGCCGGGCTGGCCGGCGCGGCGAACGTCGCGGCGTCCGCGGCGGCCGACCGGGTCGACGCCGGGGCGGTGGCTGCGGTCAGCGAGGACCTCGGCGACGCGGTGTGGCGCACGGTGCTCGACGTGTACTGGCCACGCGCACAGCTCGACGCCGACGCGCTGCGCGCGGCGATCGCCGCCGACGACCTCGGCGCCCGCCACGCAGCGGCCCACAGTCTGAAGGGCGCGTCCTCCAGCGTCGGGTTCGCGACCGTGGCGGCGATCGCCGCTCGACTCGAGACGTGCGCGCCGCAGGACGCCCCGGCGCTGATGCGGCAGCTGGACGAGACGCTCGCGCACGCCCGCGCCGACTGGGCGGTCCAGCCCGAGCCGGTCGTCTGAGCATCGGCCCCTCGCCTGCCGGTCCGAGCCTCGAGGTCGGCACTACAATGAAACGATGGATCGACGCTCGATGCTCGGCGCCGCGCTGCTCGCGCCCTGGTGCGTCGCCGCGACCGGCGACACCCCGGACCTGGACGTGCCCTTCGTCACCACGCCTCACAACGTGGTCGACGCGATGCTCGAGATCGCCGGCGTCGGGCCGGGCGACCGGCTGCTCGACCTGGGCTCCGGCGACGGCCGGATCGTGATCACCGCGGCACGCCGCCACGGGGTCGCCGGGGTGGGCCTGGAGATCGACCCGAAGCTGGTCGCCACGGCGCGCGCGAACGCGCGTCGCGAGGGGGTCGAGCACCTGGCGACGTTCCGGGTCGAGGACATCTTCTCCGCGGAGTTCTCCGGATTCTCGGTGATCACGATGTACCTGCTGCCGGACGTGAACCTGCAGCTGCGCGACCGGCTGCGGCGGCTGCCCCGCGGCACCCGTCTGGTGTCGCACGACTGGGACATGGGCGATTGGGTGCCCGACCGGTCGATCGAGGTGGACGCGCCGGACAAGCCCGTGGGGCTGCGCAAGGTCAGCCGCGTGATGCTCTGGACGGTGTGAACTCGGCCCGGCGCGACCCGGGTAAGCCGTCGGCCCCCGCCCGGATCGACCCGCGCCGCGCGGCGATGCTCAGATGCGCTACAGTGCGGGGCCCGCTTCCGGCCCCGCGATGACGCGCCCCCCACGACACCGCCCGAACGCGCCGATCGCGCACTCGGCGATCGCGTGCGCGCCCCGCCGGTGGCCGTTGCCGAACCCTCCGGAGTAGCCCGAGATCCGCGCCCCCGCCCTGAGCCCCGACGTGCTGCGCCTAGTGCTGGTCGCGCTGGGAGCGCTGCTCGTACTGTGGCAGCGTCTGCTGGTGCCCGTGCTGCTCGGGCTGCTCGTATACGCGTGGACCTGCCTGCTCGCCGACCGGCTGGCGCAGCGCTTCGGGCCGTCGCGCGCCGTGGCGGGCGTGTCCGGCGCGGTGGTCGGATCGCTGGTGTTCGCCGCGTTCGCCGGGCTGGTGACCTGGACGGTGGCGCTCGCGTCGGCCGACGACCTGCGTACCTTCCTGCTGCGCATCGAGGACTCGCTGGACACGCTGCGCGAGGCGCTGCCGGAAGGGCTCGCGCAGTCGCTGCCCCAGGATCTGATCGAGCTGCGCCAGCGGGTCTTCGCGTGGCTGCGCGATCACGCGGCGAGCCTCGGCGGTCTGGGCGGCAAGGTGGCGCACGGCCTGGTGCAGGGGATCTTCGCGATCCTCGTGGCGGCGATGGCGGCGACCGCCACCTGGCAGCCCCGCGCGCTGCAGTCCGACGAGCACTTCATCGGCCGGCTGCTGCTGGTGCTCGAGCGGGTGGTGCTCGCGCAGATCCGGATCGCGCTGTTCAACACCACGATGACCGCGCTGTACCTGTTCGTGATCCTGCCGTGGTTCGGCTACGTGCTGCCGTTCCGCGGCCTGCTGTGCCTGTTCACCCTCGCCACGGGTGTGCTGCCGGTGCTCGGCAACCTGCTGGCCAACACGGTGGTCACGCTGATCTCGCTCGCGATCTCGCCGTGGCTGGCGATCGCCTCGCTGGTGTACCTGATCCTGATCCACAAGACCGAGTACTTCATCAACGCGCGGACGGTCGGCTCGCGGGTGCAGGTCGCCTCCTGGGAGATCCTCGCGGCGATGCTGACCGGCGAGGCGCTGTTCGGCGTGCAGGGGCTGGTCGCCGCGCCGCTGCTCTACCCGTTCTTCAAGCGCGAGGTCACGCGGCTGCGCGACGCCGCGCGTACCGCGCGCGCCACCACCGACGCCCCCAGCGCATCGGGCTGAATCCGCGGGCGACCGGGCTCGGGCGCGGCGCGGATCGCGTCGTCGCGGCCGTCGGGCCGGTGCGGCGCGGCGCTCAGCGCTCCGGCCCCCACCGCAGCGACAGCATGCCGAACCGCTGCGAGCCGGGTAGCGCATCGCGCGCCGCCGACTCGAAGTCGATCGTGCGCCAGACCACGGTGGCGTCCAGCACCCAGCGCTCGCCGAGCGGCCAGCCGAGGCCCGCGAACGCCTCGCCGACCCAGGGCGCGCGCGACACGCTGGAGGCGTACGGCAGCCGCCGCGCCTCGAGCAGCGCATCGTGGGCAACCGCGCGCAGCTCGACCCCGGCGAGCACACGCCAGCCGCGCGGCCGCTCCGCAAGCCCGGTCTCGCCCGGCCACGCGGGATCGATCGCACCCGGCCCGTAGCGCAGCGCCGCACCGACGCTCGCCTGCGTGAGCGGCGTACCGAGCTGGATCGAGGTGCGCAGCACCGCATCCGACTGCGGCCACGGCAGCCCCACGCGTGCGAGCCGGGACCATGCGAGCTCGAGCAGCGGCTGCGCCGGCACCTGTGCGCCCCAGCCCTGGGCCGGGGGTTCGCCGATCAGCCGGTGGATGGCGTTCTGGACCGGCTCGCCTCGGGCCGCCGGACCGATGACACCGGCCCGCACCGCGAGCGTGTGACGCACCGCAGGCCCGTGCGAGACGGCCGCGAGGCCCGCGTACAGCGTGGCGGCATACGGGCGGTCGTCCGGCTGCGGCTCGGCGATCCGCGTCGAGCTGGGCGTGTGGATCGTGTGACCGAGCGACAGCACGCGCAGCACCCGCGCGTCGGTAGCGCAGTCGAGGAGCGCGGCGCACAGCGCGTGCAGCGCGGCCGCGTCCCAGTGCCCGGGCGCGGGTTCGAACGCGGCCGCCAGGAAGGCGCCGTGGCTGTACCAGCGCTCCCGCTCGCCGGGCGTGAACGCGAACTGGTCGTTGTCCAGCCGCAGCTCGATTCCGGACGACGGCTGAGCCGCGGCGGAGGCACCCCCGAGCGCCGCGGCCAGCGCGCACGCGCCCGCGGCGGCGCGGCGCCGCAGCGCACGCCTCACCGGCCGGCCTCGCGAACCCGCTGCTCGAGCGACTCCCAGCGCTCGAGCAGCCCGAGCAGCGCCGCCTCGATCGCCTGCGCCCGTGCCTGGTCCTCGCGCAGCACGCGCGCGTCCTGCCGGAAGTACGCCGGATCCTCGAGCCGCGCGGCGAGCGCCGCCTGCTCGGCCTCGAGCGCCTCGATGCGCGCGGGCAGCTCGTCCAGCTCGCGCTGCTCGCGAAAGCCGAGCTTGCGCGCGCGGGCGTCGTCGGCGCGCGGCGCACGCGCCGCCGGCGCGGGGTCGGCCGGGGTCGGCCGGGGTACCGCTGCGGTCGGGCCCGATGCGGCCGCGGCCGGGCGGGATGCCGCGCCCCCGGACTCGGGCGCCGGACGCATCCGCAGCCAGTCCGCGTAACCGCCGACGTACTCGCGCCAACGCCCGTCGCCCTCGGCGGCGAGCACCTGCGTAGCCACGTTGTCGACGAACGCGCGGTCGTGGCTCACCAGCAGCAGCGTGCCGCGATAGCCCTGCAGCGTGTCCTCGAGCAGCTCGAGCGACTCGACGTCCAGGTCGTTGGTCGGCTCGTCGAGCACCAGCAGGTTCGCGGGGCGCGCGAACAGCCGCGCGAGCAGCAGCCGGTTGCGCTCGCCGCCCGACAGCGTGCCCACCGGCGCCCCCGCGCGGCGCGGGGGGAACAGGAAGTCGCCGAGGTAGCTCATCACGTGCTTGCGCTCGCCGCCCACCTCGACCCAGTCCGACCCGGGGCTGATCGTCTCGGCGACCGTGGCCTGCGGATCGAGCCGTTCGCGCATCTGGTCGAAGTAGGCGACGGTCAGCTGGGTGCCCAGCCGCACCGTGCCCGAGTCGGGCGCGAGTTCGCCCAGGATCAGCTTGAGCAGCGTCGACTTGCCCGCGCCGTTCGGCCCGAGCAGCGCGAGCCGGTCGCCGCGCTGCACCAGCAGCGACAGCTCGCCCACCACCGTCCGTCCGTCGAAGGCCTTCGATACGCGATCGAGCTCGGCGACCCGGCGGCCGCTGCGCTCGCCGGCATCGAGCGACAGGCGAACGTCGCCCAGGCGGTCGCGGCGCGCATCGCGCTCGCGGCGCAGCTGCTCGAGCCGCCGCACCCGCCCCTCGTTGCGGGTGCGGCGCGCCTCCACCCCCTTGCGGATCCAGACCTCCTCCTGCGCCCAGAACCGGTCGAAGCGGCGCGCGGCGGTCCGTTCGGCGGCGAGCTGCGCGGCGCGCGCCCGCTGGTAGGCCGCGAAGTTGCCGGGGAACGAGCGCAGCGTGCCCCGGTCGAGCTCGACGATGCGGGTCGCGACCGCGTCGAGGAACCACCGGTCGTGGGTCACGACCACCGCGGCCGGCACCTTCGCCACCAGCGTCTCGAGCTGCTCGATCGCCTGCACGTCCAGGTGGTTGGTCGGCTCATCGAGCAGCAGCAGATCGGGCTCGAGCGCGAACGCGAGCGCGAGCGCGGCCCGCTTGCGCTCACCGCCGGAGGCGGTGGCCGGGTCGGCGTCGGCCCGCACCCCGAAGCGCTGCAGGAACTCGCCGAGCCGCGCGTGCACCCGCCAGCGCTCGCGCTCGTCGTCGATCGCCTCCAGCGCGCCGCGTGCCCGCAGCGCCTCGAGCAGGCTCGGCGCGTCCGGCAGGACGGGCTCCTGCTCGACCGACACCACCCGCAGCCCATCGCGCCGCTGCACCTCGCCGCCGTCGAGCGCCTGGCGACCGGCGATCACCGAAAGCAGCGTCGACTTGCCGGTGCCGTTGCGGCCGACCAGGCCCACGCGCTCGCCGCCGAGCAGCGTCAGGCCCGCGCCGTCGAGCAACGGCAGGTCGCCGTAGGCGAGCTCGGCGTCGAGCAGCGTGAGGAGGGACGGAGCGCTCATCGACCCCGCACGATACCGGATTAGCGTCGGCGGGCCGGGCGCGCGTGGCTATACTGCGCCCGCTCCGCCCTCGGTGACCGGCCGCCTCGCGCCCGCACCCCCACGACCTCCGACCGCCCTGCCGTCATGATCGCGCTGCTGATGTTCGTCGCCGGCCTCGCCGCGCTCGTGGTCGGGGCCGACCTGCTGGTGCGGGGTGCCTCCAAGCTCGCGATCTCGCTGGGCATCTCGCCGCTGGTGGTCGGGCTCACGGTGGTGGCCTTCGGCACCAGCTCGCCCGAGATGGCGGTGTCCGCGCAGAGCGCGTGGTCGGGCAGCACCGACATCGCGATCGGCAACGTGGTGGGCAGCAACCTCTTCAACGTGCTGTTCATCCTGGGCCTGTGCGCGACGATCGTGCCGCTGGTGGTGGCCAGCCAGATCATCCGGCAGGAGGTGCCGATCATGATCGGCGCCTCGCTGCTGCTGGTCGCGCTGACGCTGGACGGCGGGCTGTCGCGCGCCGAGTCCGCGCTGCTGTTCGGGCTGCTGCTCGCGTACACCGCGTTCCTGGTCGTGCAGAGCCGCCGGTCGCAGGGCCAGCCGGTCGATCAGGAGTTCCGTCGCGAACTGGCCGAGCCCGGCAGCCCCGCCTGGGACGACCGCACGGTGGTGCAGATCGGGCTGGTGATCGCCGGCCTGGTGCTGCTGGTGATCGGCTCGAACTGGCTGGTCGAGGCGGCGATCGCGTTCGCGCGGACGCTCGGGGTGAGCGAGCTGATCATCGCCCTGACCATCATCGCGGCCGGCACCTCGACGCCGGAGGTCGCCGCGTCGCTGATGGCGCTGAGGAAGGGCGAGCGCGACATGGCGGTCGGCAACGTGATCGGGAGCAACACCTTCAACATCCTCGGCGTGCTCGGCCTGTCCGGACTGGTCGCCCCGGCGGCGCTCACGATGCCCGAGTCGCTGTTGAGGTTCGACCTGCCGGCGATGGTGGCGGTCGCGATCGCCTGCCTGCCGGTGTTCTTCTCCGGTCGTCGCATCGCCCGCTGGGAAGGCCTGATGTTCCTCGGCTATTACGTGGCCTACGTCGCCTACCTGATCCTCGCCGCGAGCGACCACGACGCGCTCACCACCTACGCGACCGTGATGACCTGGGTGGTGATCCCGCTCACGGTGGCCACGCTCGTCGCGGTGCTCTGGCGCGGGGCCCGGGACGCGTCGCCGCGATGACCGGCGAGCTGCTCACCTTGCTGGCTGCGCCGTTCGCGGGCGCGGCGCTGCTGGGCGCGCTCGCGCACCGCTGGGGGTCGCGCACGCCCGAGTGGCGGCTCGCGGCGTCGGCGGCGATCGCCGGCGCGAGCGCGGTGGTCGCGGCGGGCGCGCTCGCCCTGCTGCTGCCCGAGGTGGTCGGCGGCGGCGTCGTGCGCGCGCAGTGGGCGTGGCTGCCGGCGCTGGACGTGGGGTTCGGGCTGCGCGTCGACGGGCTCGCCGCGGTGTTCGCCGGACTGATCGTCGGCATCGGTTTGCTGATCGTGCTGTACGCGCGCTGGTATCTCGCGCCGCAGGAGCGCACCGCGCGGTTCTTCGCGCTGCTGCTCGCCTTCATGGGCGCGATGCTCGGCATCGCACTCGCCGACAACCTGATCGTGCTGGTGGTGTTCTGGGAATTGACCAGCCTCAGCTCGTTCCTGCTGATCGGCTTCTGGCAGCACCGCCGCGACGCGCGCGAGGGCGCGCGGATGGCGCTCGCGATCACCGGCTCGGGCGGGCTCGCGCTGCTGGCCGGCGTGCTGCTGCTCGGGCACATCGCCGGCGGCTGGACGCTGGACACCGTGCTGGGCGCAGGCGACGTGATCCGCGCGCACCCGCTGTATCCGGTCGCGCTCACGCTGATCCTGCTCGGCGCGTTCACCAAGTCGGCACAGTTCCCGTTCCACTTCTGGCTGCCGCACGCGATGGCGGCGCCCACGCCGGTGTCCGCGTACCTGCACTCGGCCACGATGGTGAAGGCCGGGATCTTCCTGCTCGCACGGCTGCACCCGGCGCTGTCGGGCACCGACCTGTGGTTCGTGTCGGTGACCACGGTCGGCGCGGCGACGCTGCTGGTGGGCGCCTGGCACGCGCTCTTCCAGCACGACCTCAAGGGCCTGCTCGCGTACTCGACGGTGAGCCACCTCGGGCTGATCACGATGCTGCTCGGCCTGGACACCGAGCTGTCGGCGGTCGCGGCGATGTTCCACCTGCTCAACCACGCCGCCTTCAAGGCGTCGCTGTTCATGGCGGCGGGCATCATCGACCACGAGACCGGCACCCGCGACATGAGGCGCCTGCACGGGCTCGCACGCGCGATGCCGGTGACCGCGACGCTCGCGATCGTCGCCTCGCTCGCGATGGCGGGTGTGCCGATGCTCAACGGGTTCCTCTCGAAGGAGATGTTCCTCGCCGAGGCGCTTGCGGTTGGCGGCCCGCGGATCGTGCAGTGGATCGTGCCGGTCGCGGCGACGCTCGCGGCCGCGCTGTCGGTCGCGTACTCGGCGCGGTTCGTGCACGACGTGTTCTTCAACGGCGACGCGGCGGACCTGCCCCACCCGCCGCACGAGCCGCCGCGATGGATGCGGGTGCCGGTCGAGCTGCTGGTCGCGCTGTGCCTGCTGGTGGGCCTGCTGCCGGCGCTGACCGTCGGCCCGGTGCTCGCGCTCGCCGCGCGCGACGTCGTCGGCGGCCCGCTGCCGCAGTATTCGCTGGCGATCTGGCACGGCCTGAACCTGCCCCTGGCGATGAGCGCGGTCGCGCTGGCCGGCGGAACCGCGCTCTACTTCTGGCTCGCGCGCGGCCGCGCGCTGCACGCGGTCGCCGACGACGAAGGCGTGGGCAAGCGCGGCTTCGAGCGCGCGCTGTTCGCGCTGACCGCCGCCGCCGAACGGCTGCAGTCACGGCTGCTCGCCGGCGGCGCACGCCGCAACCTGATGCTCGCGGTGCTGGTCGCGATCGCCGCCGGAGCCCTGCCCTGGCTGCTCGGCAGCCCGCCGCTCGCCGAAGGCCTGCCGTCGCCGTGGGCGGGGGTGCAGGCCGGGCCGCTCGCGGTCTGGGCGATCGGCGCGGCCGCGGCGATTGCCACGGTCGCGTTCGCCCGCGAGCGTCTGGTCGCGCTGATGTCGGTGGGCGCGGTCGGGCTGGTCGTGAGCCTCGCCTTCGTCTGGTTCTCGGCACCCGACCTCGCCCTCACGCAGCTGCTGGTCGAGGTGGCCACCGTGATGCTGATGATGCTGGCGCTGCGCTACCTGCCCGCGCAGGGCGCGCGCGAGCCTGCGGACCGACGCAAGCTGCGCGACGCGGCGGTGGCGGGGGCCGCCGGCCTGGGGGTGGCTGCGATCGCCTGGGCGGTGATGGCGCGCCCGTTCGACGCGTCGATCGCGCCGTTCTTCATCGAGCGCACGATCCCCGAGGGCGGCGGCAGCAACGCGGTCAACGTGATCATCGTCGACTTCCGCGGCTGGGACACGTTCGGCGAGATGACCGTACTGCTGGTGGCCGGCCTGGTGATCCACGCACTGCTCACAGGGGTGCGGCTGCCGGCGGTGTCGGGCCCCCCCCGGACGGCGGCGGTCGGCCCGACCGAAACGCGCTTCCCGCTGATGTTCTCGACGGTCGCCGCCGCGATGCTACCGTTCGCGCTGATGGTCTCGGTGTACTTCTTTCTGCGCGGTCACAACCTGCCGGGCGGCGGATTCATCGCCGGACTGGTGACCGCGATCGCGATCCTGCTGCAGTCGGTGGCCTCGGGGCCGCGCCCGGCCCGCGCGGAGGGCCCGCGGGAGCCGGCGTTCGAGGGCCGGCTGTCGATGCTGGTGCGGCTGCTCGGGCTCGCGCTGCTGGTGGCGACGCTGACCGGGCTGGGCAGCTGGGTGTTCGGCTACCCGTTCCTCACCAGCACGTTCGGCCACCCGGTGTTGCCGGTGCTCGGCGAACTGCCTCTGGCGACCGCCGCGCTGTTCGACCTGGGCGTCTACTTCGCGGTGGTCGGAGCGACCGTGCTCGCGCTCGCCGGTATCGGCCGGCTCTCCCGGGGCGACTGAGATGGAACTGCTGATGGCCGCCGGCATCGGCCTGCTGACCGGCACCGGCACCTACCTGCTGCTGCGGCCGCGCAGCTTCGACGCGATCCTGGGCCTCACGCTGATCTCCTACGCAGTCAACCTGTTCATCTTCTCGATGGGTCGGCTGCGGGTCGGCGCGGCGCCGATCGTCGAGGCCGCAGGCGGCGGCTACGCCGATCCGCTGCCCCAGGCGCTGGTGCTCACCGCGATCGTGATCAGCTTCGCGATGACCGCGCTGCTGCTCGTGCTCGCGCTGCGGGCCCACGCCGAGCACGGCGACGACGACGTCGACGGCGGCGAGCCGCCGAACACCTCCGAGCGCGATGCGACCGCCGCGCTCGCCAGCCCCGGGGAGGCGGCACGATGAACCACGCGCCGATCGTCACGGTGGTGCTGCCGGCGCTCACCGCGGCGCTGATGCTGCTCGACCGGCGGATCGCCAGCCAGCGGCTGCTGGCGTGGACCTCGACGCTGCTGCTGGCCGGCTGCGCAGTCTGGCTGGTGATGCTTGCCGACGACGGCTGGCGGGGCGTCTACCTCCTGGGCAACTGGGCCGCGCCGTTCGGCATCGCCCTGGTCGCCGACCGCCTGAGCGTGCTGATGGTCGCCCTCGCGGCACTGCTTGCGCTGATCACGCTGGCGGCCGCGCACGGCGGCTGGGACCGGCGCGGCGAGCACTTCCACCCGCTGCTGCAGATCCAGCTGATGGGACTGAACGGCGCGTTCATGACCGGCGACCTGTTCAACCTCTTCGTGTTCTTCGAAGTGCTGCTGATCGCCTCGTACGGACTGCTGCTGCACGGCGGCGGCGGAGCGCGCGTCGCCGCCGGCCTGCGGTTCGTCACGCTCAACCTGGTCGGCTCGTCGCTGTTCCTGATCGCGGCCACGCTGCTGTACGGCGTGACCGGCACGCTGAACCTGGCCGACCTGTCCGCCCGGATGGCCGGACTGCCGGCGGCCGACGCGACGCTGGCACGCGCGGCGGCGTGGATGCTGCTGGTGGTCTTCTGCCTGAAGGGCGCGCTGCTGCCGCTGTACTTCTGGCTGCCCGGCACGTATGCGGCGGCGAGCCCGCCGGTGGCGGCGCTGTTCGCGGTGATGACCAAGGTCGGCGTGTACTCGGTGCTGCGCGTGCACACGCTGGTGTTCGGCGCGCAGGCCGGCCTGGTCGCGAACGCCGCGTTCCCCTGGATCGTCGCGATCGCCGCCGCCGGCTACCTGCTCGCGACGCTCGGGGCGCTCGCGAGCGCGGACCTTCGGCGGCTGGCCGCGATGATGGTGGTCGGCTCGGCGGCGTTCCTGCTGATCGGCATCGGCCTGTCGACCGAGCGCTCGATCGCCGCGGCGATCTACTACCTGCCGCACACCACGCTCGCCGCCGCGGCGATGTTCCTGCTCGCCGACCTGGTGGGCCGCGGCCGCGGCCCCGCCGGCGATGCCCTCGCGGTCGGACCGTTGCCGCCCGCACCGGCGTTGCTGGGGGCGGTGTTCGTCGTGCTGGCGGTTGCGCTTGCGGGGCTGCCGCCACTGGGCGGCTTCATCGGTAAGGCCATGCTGCTGTCGGCGATGCTGCCGGGCACCGCCGCACCCGCGGTGCCCGCCGGCGCGATCGTCGTGCTGTGGGCGGTGGTGCTGGGCGGCGGACTGATCGCGATGCTCGCGCTGACCCGCGCCGGCGGCCTGCTGTTCTGGCAGTCGCACGGCGCGGCGGCCGGCGCGCCCGGCCCGCGCCGCCGCGAGCTCGCGCCGATCGGGCTCGCGATCGCCGCGCTCGCCGCGATCGTGATCGGCGCCGCACCGCTGCAGCGCTACGCGCAGGCGACCGCCGCCGAGCTGCTCGCGCCGCAGCCGCTCATCGAGCAGGTGCTGCGCACGGTGCCGCTGCCGGGTCCGCACCAGCCGTCGCCGGAGTCGTTCCGATGAGCGCAACCGGCCGTTCCGGCGAGCATGACGCGCCGATCGGCGTGGACGACGCGACCGAGCCGCGCGAGACGCCGGGCGGATGGCGGCGCCGGCTGCTGCCGCGTCCGTGGACCGCGCTGTGGCTGCTGCTCGCGTGGCTGCTGCTGAACCAGACCGTCGCACCCGGCCACCTGGTGCTCGGCGCGGTGCTCGCCGTCGTGCTGTCGCGCTATCCGCACCCGAGCGGGCTGGCCCCGCACACCGCGATCAGCTCGCGCGAGGACCTGCTGCGCCGCGCGAAGGTCGCCGCGCGTCTCGCCGCGCTCGTGCTCAAGGACATCGTGATCGCGAACCTGCAGGTGGCCGCCCGGATCCTCGGGCCGCAGGCGCGGCTGACGCCGCGCTTCGTGTGGGTGCCGCTCGAGGTGTCCCAGCCGCGCTCGATCACGCTGCTGGCGGGCATCATCACGATGACGCCGGGCACGCTGTCGGTGGAGCTCAGCGACGACCACCGATGGCTGCTGGTGCACGGGCTGGACGTGGGCGACGCGGACGCGCTGGTCGCCGACATCAAGGCCCGCTACGAGACGCCGATCAAGGAGCTGTTCGAATGATCGCTCACGCGCTGGATCTGGCCACCGCGATGTTCGCGCTGGCCCTGCTGCTGACCTGCTGGCGGCTGCTGTTCGGCCCGGACGTGCTCGACCGCGTGCTCGCGCTCGACACGCTGTACGTGAACGCGCTGGGGATCGTCGTGCTGCTCGGCATCCGCTTCGGCACCGACGTGTTCTTCGAGGTCGCGCTGGTGATCGCGATGCTCGGCTTCGTCGGCACGGTGATCACCGCGCGCTTCGTCGCGCGCGGCGACGTGATCGACCACGACTGAGGCCGCGTGCGATGGACCTCCACCCGGTGTCGTTCGTTTTCGAGCTGATCGTGAGCCTACTGCTGGTGGCCGGTGGCGGCTTCGCGCTGGTCGGTGCGATCGGTCTCGTACGCCTGCGCGACTTCTACATGCGCCTGCACGCACCGACCAAGGCGAGCACCCTCGGGCTGGGCGGCCTGCTGATCGCCTCGATGCTGCATTTCGGCTGGAGCGGCGGGCGGCTCGTGATCCACGAGCTGCTGGTCACGCTGTTCGTGTTCATGACCGCGCCGATCTCGGCCCACCTGCTGGTGCGCGCCGCCCTCGGGCGCGAACCGCTGCTGCGCCCGGAGGTGCCCGAGCCGGCCGCGCGTCCCCCCGAGGACGCGCACCACGGGCCGCTCAGCGAGGCGCAGCCACCCGGCGGCCTGGCCGCGCCGCGGTGAGCTCACCCGAATCGACCACCGTCTCGCCGGCCACCCGCGTCGGCCGCTAGCCGCGCGCGTACTGCGCGAAGCGGCGGGCCGGGCCGATGCAGCGCGCCACCGCCGGGCGTACGGCGCCGACCGCAGATCGGTGCGGCACGCGGCGCGCGACGCGGTCGACCTCGCCGTTCACTACCCTAGGGAATCCGTCGACGCCGCGCCCCGCCCCCGATGCCCGTCCCCGACCCCGCAGGGCCGTCCCGGCCCCCGTCCCGCGCCCGATGAGCGACCCGTTGCATCCGCTGCTGCGCCGACAGCTGCGGCGGATCGGCATCGATGCGGCTGGCGGCGCGCCGGACGGGTGCGACCTCGACGCGCTGCTCGCCGTGGTCGACCGCAGCTACCGGCGCTTCGCAGGCACGATCGACCGTGGGCGACGCTCGCGCCGGCAGGCGGCCGACGCGCTCGCGGCCGCCGCCGCGCGGCTGCGCGACGAGCGCGACAACCTCGAGTCGCACGTGCGCGAGCGCACTGCGCAGCTCGAGCAGAGCCGCCTGGATCTGATCGAGGCGCAGCAGCTCGCCGGGCTGGGCAGCTGGTCGTACCGCGCGGACGACGCCTCGCTCGAGCTGTCCGAGCAGCTGCTGCGGATGCTGGGGATGGAGCGCCCGAACGCTCCCGGCTCCCTGGAGACGTTGCTGGACCACGTGGTCGAGGACGACCGCGGCGCCGCCCGCAGGACGTTGCTCGCCGCGCTCGACGCCCCGGGGCGTCAGGCGCTCGAGGTACGGCTGCGCGACGCGCGCGGCGATGTGCGCTGGTTCACCTGGACGATCGCGTCGCAGGCCGACGGCCCCGGAGCGGTCACCCGGATCCGCGGCGCGATGCTCGACATCACCGCGCGCCGGCTCGCCGAGAGCCGGGTGCAGCGACTCGCGTTCCAGGACACGCTCACCGGCCTGCCGAACCGCGCCGCGTTCATCGAACGCCTGACCCACGCCCAGCAGCAGGCCCGCGTGCGGGGTTCGCGTTTCGCGTTGCTGTTCCTGGACCTGGACGGCTTCAAGGAGATCAACGATTCGCTCGGCCACAACGCCGGCGACGACCTGCTGCAGCAGGTCGCCCAACGCATCCGCACCTGCCTGCGCCAGGCCGACCTGCTCGCGCGCTTCGGCGGCGACGAGTTCCTGATCCTGGTCGACCCCATCCGGCGCCGCCGCGACGTCGAGACGGTCACCCGGAAGATCCTCAAGGCGGTGGCCACGCCGCTGAAGCTGAACGGACTGGTGGCGACGATCAGCGCGAGCGTCGGCATCGCGCTGTTCCCCGACGACGGCGACGATCCGGAGCGGCTGCTGAAGAACGCGGACGCGGCGATGTACCAGGCCAAGCAGGACGGCCGCAACGCGCTGACCTTCTACGCGTCGCGGATCAACGAGTCGCTGCTCGAGAAGCTCGCGCTGATCAACGACCTGCGCGCCGCGGTGACGCACGGCCAGATCGGCGTGCACTACCAGCCGATCGTCGACGGCCACGACGGGCGGATCGTCGGCCTGGAGGCGCTCGCCCGGTGGACCCACGCCGAACGCGGGCCGGTGCCGCCGTCGCGGTTCGTGCCGCTGGCCGAGGAGACCGGACTGATCGGCGCGATCGGCACGCAGGTGCTCGCGCTCGCCTGCGCGCAGTTCCGCGCCTGGGACCTGCAGCGCGGCGCGGTACGCGAGGCCGCGGCGGGGCCTTACCTGTCGGTCAACGTGTCGCCGGTGCAGCTGCGCGACGCGGGGTTCGTGCGCGAGCTGCGCGCACTGCTCGCGGGCACCGGGCTGGCACCGGTGCGGCTGCAGCTCGAACTCACCGAAGGCACGGTGATGGCCGACCCGGCCCACGCGGCGCGCGTGCTCGGAGAGCTGCACGCGATGGGCGTGCGGATCGCGCTGGACGACTTCGGCACCGGCCACTCGTCGCTCGCCTACCTGCGCGAGTTCCCGATCGACTGCATCAAGGTCGACCGCGCCTTCGTGGTCGATCTCGGCCGCAGCGGCCGGCACGAACCGATCGTCCCGGCGATCCTGGCGATCGCCCAGAGCCTGGGCGCGGGGGTGGTCGCCGAAGGCGTGGAGACCGGCGAGCAACGCCGGGCCCTGCTCGCACTCGGCTGCCGCCGGATGCAGGGCTACCTGTTCTCGCGGCCCCTGCCGCCCGATGCACTCGGCGGGCGCCTCTTCGCGCCGGCCCCGGCCGCCGAGACGACCGGCTGAACCGGCGCCGCCCCCGGATCCGGCGACCACAGCCGCGAGTGGCGCGGCACGCCGGCGAGCAGGAAGGTCATCTGGTCGGCGAGGATGCGCCGGTTGGCGAGGATGAACGCCTCGTGCCGGTTCGGCACGTACGGCACGTAGAGCAGCGGCATGCCGGCGGCCTCGGGCGAGCGGTTGCCCTTGCGCTGGTTGCACGCCCGGCAGGCGGACACCACGTTCTGCCACACCGTAGACCCGCCGCGCGACATCGGCGTCACGTGCTCCATCTCGAGCGTGCCCTGGCCGAAGCGGCCGCCGCAGTACGCACACACGTGGCGATCGCGCGCGAAGACCATCGTGCGCGTGAGCGGGGGGCGGTCCTCGGCCCCTCGCACCCGCCACCGCGGCCCGTCGATCGCGATGATCGCGGCGATCTCGAGCGTCGAGCGCCGCCCGAGCAGACGGTTGATGCCGCCGCGCAGCACCAGACGGTCGGAGCCGAGCTCCCACCGCACCTTGCCGGCGGCGTAGTACGCCGCGGCGGCCTCGAAATCGATCCACCTCACCGGCGTGCCGGCGACGTCGAGGGCCAGGATGTCGTGCATTCCCGAGTCGACCCGTGCGTGATTCCGCGCTGATCATACCGTCGCCGTACGACCGGCGCGCGACGCCCTCCCCCGCCGCGCGGTTAGCATGCGCGGATGGACCGACCCCGCCTGCTGCTGATCGCCACCGGCGGCACGATCGCCGGCACCGCCACGTCGGCGCTGCGCACTCAGGGCTACGCGTCCGGCGCGCTGCCCGCTGCCGCGCTGCTCGAGGCGGTGCCGGCGCTCGCGGGGATCGCGCGCATCGAGGCCGAGCAGCCCTACGCGATCGACAGCCGGCACCTGCGCTCCGAGCACTGGCTGGCGCTCGCCCGGCGGGTGCGTGACGCCCAGTCGGACCCGACGCTCGACGGCGTGATCGTCGCGCACGGCACGGACACGCTCGAGGAGACCGCGCTGTGGCTCGACCTGGTCTGCCCCAGGCGCGTGCCGGTCGCGGTCACCGGCGCGATGAGGCCGGCCACCGCCGCGAGCGCCGACGGACCGATGAACCTGCTGTGCGCTGCGCTGGTCGCGGCCGACCCCGCGTCCCAAGGCGCGGGCACCGTGGTGGTGTTCGACGAGCAGGTGCTCGACCCGCTGAGCGCGGCCAAGGCGCACACCACCCGACTCGGCGCATTCGTCGCCCGCGACGCCGCACCGATCGCCCAGGTCCTCGACGGTCGGTGCCGGTGGCGCGAGCCCGCGACCCAGGCGGCCGCTCGCCGGCCAAGCCTCGCGACGCACCTCGCGGTGCTTCCCCCGGCGCTGCCCCGGGTCGACCTGATCGCCGCGCAGGTCGACGGCGACCCGTCGATCGTCGACTGGGCGCTCGGACGCGGCGCCCGCGGGCTGGTGGTCGCCGGCACCGGCCACGGCACGCTCGCCGGCGATCTGCAGCAGGCGCTCGCCGCGGCGGCCGCTCGAGGGTGCCTGGTGGTCCGCGCAACCCGGCTCGCCGGCGGACCGGTGCTGCGCAACGCCGGCGTCGACGACGACGCGTGCGGATTCGTGGCGGCCGGGTCGGTGACGCCGCACAAGGCCCGCGCGATGACCTGCGCGGCGCTCGCGGCCGGGCTGGACGCGGCCGCGCTCCAGGCGCTGTTCGAGCGCTGCTGATCGCGTCGCGCCGGGCCGGGCAGACCGGCCGCGGACCGACCCCTCAGCCCCCGGGCCGCGAGCCCGCGACCTTCGCCTCGAGCCGGCCGACCACCGTCTCCAGCGAGGCGATCGCGCCGGCGAGCGCCTGCATTTCGGCGCGCCCCACCAGCTGCCGGTCCTCGTCGACCAGGTACTGCCGCACGCCGGTCTCGACGCGTCCGCGCAGGTCGTCCGCCTGACGCGCGCCCTCCCGGGCGACCTCGCCGAACCGGTGCGCGGCCCGATCCCCGAAGACGCGGCTGAGATCCTCCTCGACGTCCCAGCGCAGATGCTGGGCGATCTCGCCCACCGCTGCCGCGAGCATCACGTCGCCGTCGACCTTCAGCGCGCCACCCAGCCCCTGCGGGCCGCGCTGGAGCAGACCGAAGACCGCGTCGATCGACGGCGTGAGCCGCAGCGTGACCGTCGGCTGGTCGGCCGTGGTCACCTCGAGGACGCCCTCGTCGGCGATCCGGGCGTCCGAGGACACCTCGCCGAGCGGCGTGACCACGGTCATGCGCACCGACCGGCCGGCGTGAGCGCGCAGCCGGTCGCGTGCCCAGTCCTGCTGCCGCAACACGTGGTTCAGCGCGGACAGCGCCGTCTGCGCGAGCGGCAGCGGGACCGGAACCATCCCCTCAGGCGCGGTTCAGCTGCTGGATGCCCGCGAGCACCCAGCCGCCCTTGCCCTCGATCGGCCGCGCGAAGTTCCAGACCTCGTCGAACGCCTCGGCCGAGCCCGCCTGCTCGCGCAGCATCCCGCCGAAGCGCACGCTCGCGAGCCAGTCGTTGCCGACGGTCTCAACGCCCAGCAGGCGCGCATCGAGCGAGACCACGTCGGTCTGGTTCGAGGCACCCTGACGTTCGTCGATCTGCAGCTTCAACTCGGCGAACATCTCGGGGCTGGTGAACTCACGCAGGTCGTCGGTGTCCCCCGCGTCGAACGCGGCCTGCATCCGCACGAAGTAGACCTTCGCGTTGCGCACGAAGCCGTCGACGTCGAATCCGGCCGGCAGGTGCGCGACCGCTTCGGGGGCGACTTGAGCCGCGACCGCAGCGGCCGCGACCGCCGCGGGCGCCGCGGACACGGGCGCGCCGAGCGGCGGCCGGGGCACCGAGGCCTCCGCGCCCAGACCGCTGTACTGGTGGCCGCCCGCATAGGCCGGCTGACGAGCGCCGCCGGCGCGGCGCGCCATCACCATCCTCACCGCGACCAGGACGACCACCGCGACCAGTGCGATCAGCAGGATCGTGGCGAGTTCCTCGCCGAAGCCCATCCAGCTCGCGAGCGCAGCCAGCCCCAGGCCGGCGGCGATACCGGCGAGCGGCGCCATCCAGCGGCTGCCGGCGGCGGCGGGTGCCGCGGCCGCGCCGGGGCGCGCCGCCGCGGCGGCCGCGGGCGCGCCGGCCGCACCGGAGGCCGCCGAGGCGCCGCCGGGCGCGGACGGGGCGGCCGCGGGCGAGGACGGGGTCGAATCGCGCTGGATCACGTTCGAGGGCGCCTGCTTGCCCACGCTCTTGCCGCCGCCGAGACGCTTCTGGGCCTCGGCATCGGCCAGACCGATCGTCACCGAGGCGAACACGGCCATCAGTGCGAGCCACAACGTACGCATGGTCGTCATCTCCTTCAGATCGACATCGTTACGGCGGGGACGCTGCCCCGCCTCAGGCCACGAGGGTAGCCCGCGGTCGCGGGCCCCCTCAGAATCTCACCCCTTCATGTAGGGCCACCACCCCAAGGCTCAAGTTGAACCACCGCACCCGCTCGAAGCCCGCATCGCGCATGACGTCGGCGAGCGTGGGCTGATCGGGGTGCATGCGGATCGACTCGGCCAGGTAGCGGTAGCTGTCCGCGTCGCCAGCGACCGCCTTGCCGAGCGCCGGCAGCACGCCGAACGAGTACGCGTCGTAGGCGGGGGCGAGCGGCTGCCACACCCGGGAGAACTCGAGCACCAGCAGGCGGCCGCCGGGCACGAGCACGCGGTGCATCTCGCGCAGCGCCGCGTCCTTGCGGGTCATGTTCCGCAGGCCGAAGGCGACGGTCACCCGATCGAAGTAGCGGTCGGGGAACGGCAACGACTCGGCGTCGCACTGCGCCACCGGCTGGGGGCGGCCGTCGTCGAGCAGACGGTCGCGGCCGATCGCGAGCATCGACGCGTTGACGTCGGTGAGCCAGACCTCGCCTCCGGGCGCCACGCGGGGCGCGAACGCGCGGGCGAGATCGCCGGTGCCGCCCGCGACGTCCAGCACCCGCATGCCCGGCCGCAGCGCGGCCTGGCGGACCGCGAACGCCTTCCACGCCCGGTGCAGCCCGGCGGACATCAGGTCGTTCATCCGGTCGTAGCTCGAGGCCACCGAGTCGAACACGCCGGCCACGCGGCGGGCCTTCTCTGCCTCGGGCACGGTCGCGAATCCGAAGTGGGTTCCGGACGCCGCTGCGGCGACCGGCACGTCGGAGGACCGGTCGGCGCCTTCGGTCGCGGTCATCCGCGCGGCCTCGTCACCGGCGTCGCGCGCAGCGCGTCGGCCGGCGCCGGGTCCCGGCTCGCGCCGGCCTCGGCGAGGCGCGCCAGATAGTCCTGCCACAGCGACTGCTGTCGGTCGCCGAGCCAGTACAGGTAGTCCCACGAGTAGATGCCGGACTCGTGACCGTCGGAGAAGCGCGGCTGGACGGCGTAGTGACCCACGGGTTCGAGCGCGACGATGTCGACGTCGCGCTTGCCGACCTGGAGCACTTCCTGGCCGGGCCCGTGGCCTCGGACCTCCGCCGACGGCGAGTACACGCGCAGCAGCTCGAACGGCAGCCTGAACCGGCGGCCGTCGGCGTAGCCGAGCTCGACGACGCGCGACTGCTTGTGAACGACGATCTCGGTGGGCGTGGGCGTGTTCGAGTCCAGGCCGGCCATCGGGGTGTATCCGTACGACGGGAACGTCCGATGGTAGCGCGATTCGTTCGCCGCACCGGCGACCGCCGGTCGACGGTTCGCGACCGGCACGCGCCGCGGATCCGCCGGCGCCCCTCGCCCCGGACGCGCCGCCGGACCGATGCGGATCACCCGGCACTGGCGACCCTGACCACCCGCCCCGGGTCGAAGCGCGGGTTCTCGAAGCCCCCATCGTGCATCGGGTAGCCGCGCGGGTTGCAGACCACGCGGCAGCCGGCGGCGAGGTAGTCGTGCGAGCTGTGCGTGTGACCGTGGATCCACAGGTCCGCACCCGCGAACAGCGCGTCGAGGTCGCTGGCGAACGCCGGGTTCGAGGGCGCGGCCAGGAAGGCCGGCGACACCGAGTGCCAGCTCGGCAGGTGATGGGTGATCACCACCCGCGGCCCCCTCGCCGGCCGCGCCAGCGCCGCGCGCAACCACTGGAGCGCATCGCGGTGCAGCGCGACCGAATCCTCGGGCGTGAAGCGGCGCGAGCCCCCGGGCGCGTGCGCATCGGCGACCGACACGTGGTGGTAGTCCAGCATCACGCGGCGCGCGACCGCCATCGCGTCGGCCGCGGCCATGCGCACCGGGCGGCCCGGCGGCTCGTGCAGCCGGTAGTCGGTCCATGCGGTGCAGCCGAGGAAGCTCACGCCGCCGAGCATCGCCTCGTCCTGATCGAGGAGCGTGACCTCGAGAGCGCGCGCGAGCCGGCGCATCGCGTCCAGGGCGCGTTCGCGCACCGTGCCGAAGTACTCGTGATTGCCCGGCACGAAGACGATCGGCACGTCGGCAAACGCACGCCGCGCCCAGTGCAGCGCGAGCGTCGCCTGACCGATGTCGCCGGCGAGCACCACCGCGTCGTACCCGCGCGACGGCCCGACCGGTTCGAACGGCGCCCATTCGACGTGCAGGTCCGACAGCACGAGCAGACGCATCGCCGGCACCGCGCGTCAGAACTTCGTGTAGCCGCCGTCGATCGTGAACTGTTCGCCGGTCGTGTAGGCGGACGCGTCGCTCGCCAGGTAGACCGCGATGCCGCTGAAGTCCTCGGGCGTGCCCCAGCGCCGCGCCGGGATCCGCGGCATCACCGCGGCGGCGAACTTGTCGTTCGCCATCGAGCGCTCGGTCATCTCGGTGGCGATCCAGCCCGGCAGGATCGAGTTCACGCGGATGCGGTGACGTGCGAGTTCGACCGCGAGCGCGCGCACGAGCGAGGTGACCGCACCCTTGGAGGCGCCGTAGTGGGCGTTGCGCGCTGCGCCCTCGAGCGCGGCGGTCGAGGCGGTCGCAACCAGCACGCCGCCCCCGCCACAGGCGACCCTGTGCCGCGCGGCCGCGCGCAAGGTCAGGAACACGCCGTCGACGTTGATGCGCTGGATGCGGCGGAACTCCTCGATCGACATCTCGATGAGCGGCACGCCCTTGGAGCTCACGCCGGCGTTCGCGAAGCAGGCGTCCACCCGACCGAGCGCGGCGACCGTGGCGGCGAACGCCGTATCCACCTGGGCCTCGTCGCCGACGTCGGCGACGAACGCATGCACGCGGGACGCGTCGCCGCAGTCGGCCGCGAGCCGGGCCTTCGCCGCCGCGGTCTTGTCCTCGCGCGAGCCCCAGATCGCGACCGACGCGCCGGCGGCGAGCAGCCCGCGCGCCATGCCCAGGCCGATGCCGCCGTTGCCGCCGGTGACGACCGCGGTGCGGCCGGTGAGGTCGAAGACAGCATCCATGTCGCTCATCCGTTGCAGGGCCCGGGTCGCGGAGTGGCCGGGTCGGCACCGATGATACCGGCGCCGATCGGGGCGGTCGCCCCGGATCGCGGCGCCGGATCTCCGGTCGCGGCTGACGCCCTTCGGGTCGGGCGGACCGCAGGCTGCCCGGCAGCCTGCGCCCGCTGCGCGCGCTACAGCAGCACGCGCTCGATGCCGCCCGAGTTCGCGCGCCGCACGAAGTCGGGCATCCAGTCGGCGCCGAGCACGTGCCGGGCGATCTCGACCACGATGTAGTCGGCCTCGATCGCCGCGTCGCCCTCGAAGCGCGACAGCCCCTGCAGGCAGGACGGGCAGGAGGTCAGCACCTTCACCGGGCCGTCGAACGCCGCCGTGCCCGCGCCCGCGGGCGCGGCCTGGCGACCCGTGCGGATCGCCTCGGCGCCGCGGCGGACCTCCTCCTCCTTGCGGAAGCGCACCTGGGTCGAGATGTCGGGCCGCGTGACCGCGAGCGTCCCCGACTCGCCGCAGCAGCGATCGCTGCGATCGACGCGTCCGTTGAGTTCGGCATTGACCAGCGCATTGACCACCTTCAGCGGCGCGTGCTGCTTCATCGGGCTGTGGCAGGGGTCGTGATACATGTACCGCGACCCGGTCACGCCCTGCAGGCGCACGCCCCGCTCCATCAGGAACTCGTGGATGTCCACGATCCGGCAGCCGGGGAAGATGCGGTCGAACTCGTACTGCTGCAGCTGGTCGTGGCAGGTGCCGCAGGACACCACGACCGTCCGGATGTCGAGGTAGTTGAGCGTGTTGGCGACCCGGTGGAACAGCACGCGGTTGTCGGTGGTGATCTTGTCGGCGACGTCGAACCGGCCGGCGCCGCGCTGCGGATAGCCGCAGCACAGGTAGCCCGGCGGCAGCACCGTCTGCACGCCGACGTGCCACAGCATCGCCTGGGTGGCGAGCCCGACCTGCGAGAACAGGCGCTCCGAGCCGCAGCCCGGGAAGTAGAACACCGCCTCGGCGTCGACGCCGCCTGCCGGGTCGCGGACGATAGGCACGTAGCGCGGATCCTCGATGTCGAGCAGCGCGCGCGCGGCCTTCTTCGGCAGGTTGCCCGGCATCTTCTTGTTGACGAAGTGGACCACCTGCTCGGTGAGCCGCGGCCGCCCCACCGTGGCCGGCGGCGCCGCGGTCTGTGCCTTCGCGGGGCGTTTGAGCGCCTCGTGCGCGACGCGCTGGGCGCGGTAGCCCCAGTCGATCATCACCTTGCGCGCGACGTTGATCGTGGCCGCGTGGGTCGTGTCGAGGAACAGCATCGAGGCCGCCGCGCCGGGGTTGAAGCGCTTCTGCCCCATCTTGCGCAGCAGGTTGCGCATCGCCATCGACACGTCGCCGAAGTCGATGTCCACGGGGCAGGGGCTCTCGCACTTGTGGCACACCGTGCAGTGATCGGCGACGTCGCCGAACTCGTCCCAGTGCCGCACCGACACGCCGCGCCGGGTCTGCTCCTCGTACAGGAACGCCTCGATCAGCAGCGAGGTCGCCAGGATCTTGTTGCGCGGGCTGTAGAGCAGGTTCGCACGCGGCACGTGGGTCGCGCACACCGGCTTGCACTTGCCGCAGCGCAGGCAGTCCTTGATCGAGTCGGCGATGCCGCCGATGTCGGAGGCCTGCAGGATCAGCGACTCGGCCCCCATCAGCCCGAAGCTCGGGGTGTAGGCGTCGCGCAGATCGCCACCGGGCATCAGCTTGCCCTTGTTGAAGCGGCCCTCCGGGTCGATCCGACGCTTGTAGTCGACCCAGTCGCGCAGCTCGGCGTCGGTCAGGTACTCGAGCTTCGTGATGCCGATGCCGTGCTCGCCGGAGATCACGCCATCCAGGCTGCGCGCGAGTGCCATGATCCGCGCGACCGCGCGGTTGGCCTCCTGCAGCATGTCGTAGTCGTCCGAGTTGACCGGGATGTTCGTGTGCACGTTGCCGTCGCCGGCGTGCATGTGAAGCGCAACGAACACCCGGCTGCGCAGCACGCGCCGGTGGATCGCCACCGCGGCCTCCAGGATCGGACGGAAGGCCAGCCCGGAGAAGGTCTCGGACAGCGGCGCGAGCAGCTCGGCCTTCCAGGACACGCGGATCGAGCGGTCCTGCAGCAGGTGGAACAGCCGCGCCTGCGGCTCGCGGGCCGCGCGGGCGCGCGCCTCGTCGATCAACGCGCCCAGCCCGAGCGACTCGAACCGCGGCCAGGCCCGGGCGAGCGGCACATCGATCTGATCGAGCAGGAACCGCCAGCGCTCGCGCACCTGCGACAGCAGCGCGCGCGCCTGCGCGACCCGCTCCTCGAGCATGCGCTGCGGCAGCCGCGCGCCGGCGCCCGCCGGGTCGTCGGACTTGCCCAGCGGCAGCGTCGCCGGATCGACCGCGAGCATCGCGTCGATCGACTCGGCCACCTGCAGCTTGTTGCGGATCGACAGCTCGATGTTGATCCGCTCGATGCCGTCGGTGTACTCGCCCACCCGCGGCAGCGGGATCACCACGTCCTCGTTGATCTTGAACGCGTTGGTGTGCCGGGCGATCGCCGCGGTGCGCGCCCGGTCGAGCCAGAAGGTCTTGCGCGCGTCGGCGGAGACCGCGACGAACCCCTCGCCCGAGCGCGCGTTGGCCAGCCGCACGACCTCGGAGGTCGCCCGCGCGACCGCCTCGTCCTCGTCGCCCACCACGTCGCCGATCAGCACCATCTTCGGCAGCCCGCCGCGCCGCGACTTGGTCGCGTAGCCGACCGCCCTGAGGTAGCGCTCGTCCAGGTGCTCGAGCCCGGCCAGGATCGCACCGAACGGCTGCCGGTCGAGGTAGGCCTTGATCTCGACGATCGACGGCACCGCGTCCTTGGCCTGACCGAAGAACTCGAGGCACACCGTGCGGACGTGCCGCGGCATGCGGTGCAGCACCCAGCGCGCCGAGGTCACGATGCCGTCGCAGCCCTCCTTCTGCACGCCCGGCAGCCCCGACAGGAACTTGTCGGTCACGTCCTTGCCGAGGCCGCGCTTGCGGAAGCGCGCCCCGTCGATCTCCAGCCGTTCGGTGCGCACCGGCTCGCCGCGCATCACGCCGTCGGCGCCGAGCGCCTCGGGCGGGTACCACGCGAGGGTGAAGCGCGCGACCTCGACGTCGTGGATCTTGCCGCGGTTGTGGCCGATCCGCGTGACCTCGAGCCAGCGCCCCTCGGGGTCGACCATCCGCCACCACGCGAGGTTGTCGATCGCGGTGCCCCACAGCACCGCCTTCTTGCCTCCGGCGTTCATCGCGACGTTGCCGCCGATGCACGAGGCCTCCAGCGAGGTCGGATCGACCGCGAACACGAAGCCGGCGGCGTCGGCCGCGTCGGTCACGCGCTTCGTGACCACGCCCGCCTCGGAGAAGATGGTCGCCACCTCGGCGTCGACCCCCGGCAACGGCCGCAGCTCGACCGGCCCCAGGCCGATCAGCTTCTCGGTGTTGATCACCGCCGCGAGCGGCGTCAGCGGGATCGCCCCGCCGGTGTATCCGGTACCGCCGCCCCGCGGGATGATGGTCAGGCCGAGCTCGATGCACCCGGCCACCAGGGCCGCGACCTCGGCCTCGCTGTCGGGCGTGAGCACGACGAACGGGTACTCGACGCGCCAGTCGGTCGCGTCGGTCACGTGCGAGACGCGCGACATGCCGTCGAAACGGACGTTGTCGCGGCCGGTCGCGCGCGACAGCCGCCGCAGCGTGCGGGCGCGCAGCTGCGCGGTGCGTTCGAACCCGCGCTCGAACTCGGCGACCGCCGCGCGCGCTAGCTCGAGCAGCCTCGCGACCTGGACGGCGCGGGTGCTGGCCGCGGCGGCGGACGGGTCATACCCGGCTGCGAGCGGGTCGGCCGCGTCGCCCTCGGGCTCGCGACGCAGCTCGATCTCGTGCAGCCGATGGTGGAGCGCCTCGATCAGCGCGGCACGCCGCTTCGGGTTGTCCAGCAGGTCGTCCTGCAGGAACGGATTGCGCTGCACGACCCAGACGTCGCCCAGCACCTCGTACAGCATCCGCGCCGAGCGACCCGTGCGGCGCTGCGCGCGCAGCGCCTCGACGATCGTCCAGCCCTCCTCGCCGAGCACGCGACGCACGATCTCGCGGTCGGAGAACGAGGTGTAGTTGTACGGGATCTCCCGCAGTCGCGCGGGCGCGTCTGCGCCGAGCACCGCGAGGGCCGGCAGGGTCGGGGCGTTCATCGGGAGGCGAGGGCCGGGCGCGAGCACACGCTCCGGGCCGTTCCAAAAGCAAAGATTGTATGCCAGTGGCCGCGCCCCGGCCGATCGAAGGGTCAGCCGGAGGCGAACGGGGTGAGCATCCAGCGCCACCAGGCGTCGGGCACGCCCATCAGCACGGCGGTCATCGTCGTGTAGCGCAGGAACTTGCCGATCGCCATGTAGGCGACGCTCGGCCAGAACGGCAGCCGAAGCCAGCCGGCGAGCGCGCACAACGGATCGCCGACCACCGGCAGCCAGGACAGCAGCAGCACCTTCGCACCGAAGCGCTCGAGCCACTTGAAGTACCGGGTCTCACGGTGCGGCGCGATGGCCACCTTGGCGCCCAGCCCGAGCCAGTAGTCGACGACCCCGCCGAGCGTGTTGCCCGCGGTGGCGACCAGGACCGTGATCCAGAAGGCGTCCGGATTGAGCTTGACGAAACCGAAGACCGCGGGCTCCGAGCCCATCGGCAGCAGCGTCGCCGACACGAACGCGACCACGAACACGGTCGACAGCCCGTGCTGCGGCAGGGCGAACCACGCGATCAGGCGTTCGATCAGGGCTTCCATCGTCGGGCGGACGGTCTGCGGACGGTCTGATGCGGGCGGCTCGAGCGCGCCAGTGTAGCGGCGCCCGGCGGGGGAGCCCGGCGGGCCCGGCTAGAATCGCGCCACCATGCTCAACCAGTACCTGAAGCGCGTGCTCACCGCGCGCGTCTACGACGTCGCGCAGGAGACCCCGCTCGAGCGGGCCGAGTGGCTGTCGCAGCGGATCGGCAACACCGTGCTCCTCAAGCGCGAGGACCTGCAGCCGGTGTTCTCGTTCAAGCTGCGGGGCGCGTACAACAAGATGGTCCGCCTGAGCGCCGAGCAGCTCGCCCGCGGCGTGATCTGCGCGTCGGCGGGCAATCACGCCCAGGGAGTGGCGCTCGCCGCGCAGCGGCTGGGGTGCCGCGCGGTGATCGTGATGCCGGTGACCACCCCGCAGGTCAAGATCGACGCGGTGCTCGCGCGCGGCGCGCAGGTCGCGCTGCACGGCGATTCGTACAGCGACGCCGCCGCGCACGCGACCGCGCTGCAGCAGCGCGACGGGCTGACCTTCGTGCACCCGTTCGACGATCCCGACGTGATCGCCGGCCAGGGCACGATCGGCATGGAGATCCTGCGCCAGCACCCCGGTCCGATCGACGCGATCTTCGTCGCGATCGGTGGCGGCGGCCTGGCCGCGGGCGTCGGTGCGTACGTGAAGCAGCTGCGCCCCGAGATCCGGCTGATCGGCGTGCAGACCACGGATTCCGACGCGATGGCGCGCTCGCTCGCCGCCGGCCACCGCGTCGAGCTGGCCGAAGTGGGCCTGTTCTCGGACGGCACCGCGGTGAAGCAGGTCGGCGAGGAGACCTTCCGGCTGTGCCGCGAGGTCGTCGACGAGGTGATCCTGGTCGACACCGACGCCACGTGCGCGGCGATCAAGGACGTCTTCCAGGACACGCGCTCGATCCTCGAGCCCGCGGGCGCGCTCGCGATTGCGGGCGCCAAGGCCTGGATCGAGCGCGAGTCGGCCGCCCGAGGCGCGCCGGTCACCGGCCGCACGCTGGTCGCCGTCGCCTGCGGCGCGAACATGAACTTCGACCGGCTGCGCTTCGTCGCCGAGCGCGCGGAGGTCGGCGAGCAGCGCGAGGCGGTGTTCGCGGTGACCATCCCTGAGGAGCGCGGCAGCTTCCGGCGCTTCTGCGCGCTGGTCGGCCCGCGCAACGTCACCGAGTTCAACTACCGGATCGCGGACGCGGCGGTCGCCCACGTGTTCGTCGGCGTGCAGGTCGCCGACCGCACCGAGGCGAGCGCGATCGCGCACGGCCTCGAGACCCACGGCTTCCGCACGCTCGACCTGACCGACGACGAGCTCGCGAAGCTGCACATCCGCCACCTGGTCGGCGGTCACTCGCCGCTCGCGCGCGACGAGCGCCTGTACCGGTTCGAGTTCCCGGAGCGGCCTGGTGCGCTGATGCGGTTCCTGTCGTCGATGAGCCCGGACTGGAACATCTCGCTGTTCCACTACCGGAACCACGGCGCGGACACGGGCCGCATCCTGGTCGGGCTGCAGGTGCCGCCAGGCGACGACGCGGGGTTCGCGGCGTTCCTCGACTCGCTCGGCTATCCGTACCGCGACGAGAGCCGCCACCCGGCGTACCGGCTGTTCCTCGCGGCCGGCGGCGAGTCGGCGGTGGAGTGACCCGCGGGCACCGCCCCGGCGGTGCAGCTCGGCCAGGCCCGGGCGGGGCGTCGCGCCCGTCGGGTACACGCGGCAGCGAGCGAACGTCGCCGGCATGCCGGTGTCGCCCGCGCAGAACGAGGTCCCGCTCGCGCTGTTGCTGATGCACAACCTCGGCAGGCCCCTGTCGCGCGAGCCCGTCCGCGAGGCGGTCCGGGGCCACGACCCCGAGATCCGGTCACGGATGAGGGATGCCCACGCGTCGAGCGTGCGCTGGATGCCCGCGCTGGGCCCGGAAACCGGCTGCCTGCTCGTACCGCTCCATGGCTGCGGCTACCGCCTCGAGCAGCTGAGCCGATCCGGCACGGACGGGCCGACGCCGCAGCGCGGGCCGGGTTAGAATCCGCCGGCCACCCTGCGCCGACCGGATGCAACTGCTGACCCTCGGGCTCAACCACGTCACCGCGCCGCTGTCGCTGCGGGAGAAGGTGGCGTTTCCCGGCGATGCGCTGCGCGACGCGGTCGGCGACCTCCGATCGCATCTGCGCTCGCTGCTGCCCGAGACCGCGATCCTGTCCACCTGCAACCGGACCGAGATCTACTGCGCGACGCCGGAGCCGGCGGCCGCCCGGGGCGAGATCGCCCGGTGGATGGTGGAGCGCAACGGGCTGGGGGCCGGCGAGAAGCTGTCTGACCACCTGTACGCGCTGCCGGACGACGCCGCCGTGCGGCATGCGTTCCGGGTCGCCTCCGGGCTCGACTCGATGGTGCTCGGCGAGCCGCAGATCCTCGGCCAGATGAAGGACGCGGCCCGGGTCGCGCACGAGGCCGACGCGCTCGGCACGCACCTGCACCAGCTGTTCCAGCGCACCTTCGCGGTGGCGAAGGAGGTGCGCAGCCACACCGAGATCGGCGCGCACTCGGTGTCGATGGCCGCTGCCGCGGTGCGCCTCGCGCAGCGGCTGTTCGAGGACCTGCGGCAGACCTCGGTGCTGTTCGTCGGCGCAGGCGAGATGATCGAACTCGCCGCGACCCATTTCTGCGCCCAGCACCCGCGGTCGGTCGCGGTCGCCAACCGCACGGTCGAACGCGCGCACAAGCTCGCGCAGCGCTTCAACGCCCGCGCGCTGCGGCTGTCCGACCTGCCGGACACGCTCGCCGAGCACGACATCGTGGTGTCGTGCACCGCGAGCTCGCTGCCGATCATCGGGCTGGGCCTGGTCGAGCGTGCGCTGCGCCAGCGCCGGCGCCGCCCGATCTTCATGATCGACCTGGCGGTGCCCCGTGACATCGAGCCCGAGGTCTCGCGGCTCGACGACGTCTTCCTGTACACGGTCGACGACCTCGGCAAGCTGGTGCAGACCGGGGTGCAGAACCGCCAGGCCGCGGTCGCCCAGGCCGAGTCGATCATCGAATCCAGGGTCGACGCGTTCATGCACTGGCTGGCGGCACGCCAGTCGGTGCCCGCGATCCGCGCGCTGCACGCGCGCGGCGACAGCGTGAAGCGGGCGGAACTCGAGCGCGCGCGCCGCATGCTCGCCCGCGGCGACGACCCGCAGGCGGTGCTCGAGGCGCTCGCCGCCGGCCTCACCGCGAAGTTCCTGCACGGCCCGACCACGCTGCTGCAGCGGCCCGGCCCGGAGCAGCAGCAGCTGCGCGGGCTGGTCGACCGGCTGCTGCCCGACGAGCCCTAGCCGCCCGCGCGCCGCGCGGCGCGCCAGGCACGGATGAAGACGTCCCTGCTGTCCAAGCTGTCGAGGCTCGAGGTGCGCCTCGAGGAGGTCGCGGCGCTGCTGTCGTCGGGCGACGCGGTCCGCGACCTCGCCGAGTACCGCCGGCTGACCCGCGAGCACGCAGAGCTCGCCGAGGTGGTCGGACACTACGTCGCGTGGCGCAGCGCCCGGGACGATCGCGACGAGGCCGAACGGATGCGGGGCGACCCGGAGCTGCGCGAGTTCGCGCAGGAGGAGGCGGCCGCGGCCGACGCCCGGCTCGCGCACGAAGCCACGCTGCTCGAGCGGCTGCTGGTACCCAGGGACCCGGACGACACGCGAGACGTGATTCTCGAGATCCGTGCGGGTACCGGGGGCGACGAGAGCGCGCTGTTCGCAGGCGACCTGCTGCGCATGTACCTGCGCTACGCCGAGCGGCGCGGCTGGCGCGTCGAGATCCTGTCCGAGAGCCCGTCGGACCTCGGCGGGTTCAAGGAGGTGATCGCGCGCATCGGGGGCGACGGCGTCTACGCGCGGCTGAAGTTCGAGTCCGGCGGCCACCGGGTGCAGCGCGTGCCCGAGACCGAGGCGCAGGGCCGGATCCACACGTCGGCCTGCACGGTCGCGGTGATGCCGGAGGCCGAGGACTCGGACGAGATCGCGATCGCGCCGGAGGAGTTGCGCATCGACGTCTTCCGCGCCTCGGGCGCCGGCGGCCAGCACGTGAACAAGACCGAGTCGGCGGTGCGCATCACGCACCTGCCCTCGGGGCTGGTCGCCGAATGTCAGGATGACCGCTCCCAGCACCGCAACAAGGACCGGGCGATGAAGGTGCTGGTGGCGCGACTGCGCGACGCGCAGCGCCGCGCCGCCCAGTCGAAGGAGGCCGCCACCCGCCGGTCGCTGATCGGCTCGGGCGACCGCTCCGAGCGCATCCGCACCTACAACTTCCCCCAGGGGCGGGTGACCGACCACCGGATCAACCTCACGCTGTACAAGCTGCAGGCAGTGATGGACGGCGACCTCGACGACCTGCTCGACCCGCTGGCGGCCGAGCACCAGGCCGAGCGGCTCGCCGCCCTCGCCGACGAGGCGTGACCGGTCCGCGACCGGAGGACCCGGGTACGGCGGCCCCGTCGAGGGCCGCGCCGGGGACCGCGGCACCCGCATGGGACGCGCTCATCCTGGCGGCGGGCCTGCCACGGCTGGACGCGCGCGCGCTGCTCGAGCACGCGAGCGGCCGCCCGCGAGCCTGGCTGATCGCGCACGGCGACGAGCCTGCGGATCCGGCCGCGGCAGGGCGCTTCTCCGCGCTCGCCGGGCGCCGGCGCGCCGGCGAGCCGCTCGCCTACCTGATCGGCTGGCGCGAGTTCCTCGGCCGGCGCTTCGAGGTCGGTCCGCAGGTGCTGGTGCCGCGCCCGGAGACCGAGGGCCTGGTCGACGCCGCGCTCGCGGTGCTGCCCGCAAGCCGCGCACCGCGCGTGCTCGACCTGGGCACCGGCAGCGGCGCGATCGCGGTGTCGATCGCGCTCGAGCGCCCGGACGCGCTCGTGGTCGCGACCGACCGGTCCCGGGAGGCGCTCGAGTGCGCGCGCGGCAACGCGACGCGGCTGGGCGCCCCGGGGGTGCACTTCGTGCAGGGGGACTGGTGGGCCGCGGTTCCGGAGGGGACCGCGCCATTCGACGCGGTGCTCGCCAACCCGCCGTACGTGGCCGACGGCGACCCGCACCTCGACGATCCGGGCTTGCGATGCGAGCCTCGGGAGGCGCTCGCGGCCGGTCCGACGGGGCTCGCCGCGATCGTCGAGATCGTCGCCGGCGCGCCCCGCCGGATCGCACCCGGCGGCTGGCTGCTGCTCGAACACGGTCGCGACCAGGGCGCGGCGGTGCGCGACCTGCTGCGCGGCGCAGGCTTCGAGGCGGTGCGCACGCTCGCCGACCTGAGCGGCCTGGAACGCGTGAGCCTGGGCCGCCGCCCCGGGAATGCCCCCGAGGTTTGACGGGCGGGCCGCCCCTGCCTAGACTCGAGCGCGGGTTCGCGGCGTGTCGCGCCGCGCCTTCGCTCGAGGCAACGCAGCCGATGGACGCCAAGGAATTCATTCAGAAGACGGTCGACGAGCACCCGGTGGTGCTCTTCATGAAGGGCACCGCGCAGTTCCCCCAGTGCGGCTTCTCCGGTCGCACGGTGCAGGTGCTGAAAGCCTGCGGCGTGCGCAACATGGTGACCGTCAACGTCCTCGAGGACGAGGAGGTGCGCCAGGCGATCAAGGACTTCTCGAACTGGCCCACGATCCCCCAGCTCTACATCAAGGGCGAGTTCATCGGCGGCTCGGACATCGTCCAGGAGATGTACCAGTCCGGAGAACTGCAAAAGCTCATTCCGGCCGACGCGCAGCAGGGCTGAGCGATTCGCCGCCCGCGGGACGGCACCGCGCCGGGATCGCCCCCGGCGCTCAGCCGGGGCCGGGCGTCGGAGTGCGGACCGCCTCGGCGGGCGCGTCCACCGAGGGCCAGCGTGCGTAGGCGAACAGCCACAGCGCAACCAGGTTGACCACCGGCACCAGCGCCAGCAGCGCCCACCAGCGCGAGAAGCCCGCCCGCCGCAGCACGCGCGCGATCATCAGCAACGGGACTGCGAGCAGCAGCAGCGCGAGACCTTCCACCGCCGACGGCTCCACCGCCAGGCGCTCGAGCGCGACCAGCCAGTCGTTCAGCATCGGGGCTGGCCGTCGGCATCGGCCCGGTCGCGCGACTCGGCCGGCCAGCGGCCGAACGCGAGGATCGCGAAGAACGCGAAGGTGCCCACCGGCGGACCGAGGAACAGCAGCGACAGCTAGGGATCGCGCCCGGTGCGGGCGGTGATCCGCCACAGCGGGATCATCACGAGCGCGAGCGAGACCGCGCCCAGCAGGAGTTCCATCGACGTTCCTTCGCGCGCCGGCCGAGGCGGCGCGGGTCGTGCGGCCCGGCCGATCCGGGCCGCGGTCAGATCGGGTAGATGATCGAGTTGAGGATCATCTCGGAGTCGAACACCACGCGTTTGGTGGCGAAGCGCAGCAGACCGTCGTGCGGATCGCGAACCACGCGGTCCAGGTAGCGGCCGACGTTGAAGACCTCGCTCGGCTCGTGCAGCCGCGTGCGGAACACCGCATACGGCGCGTGCACCTGCCAGCCGCCCTCATCGCGGCCGACCACGCGCAGCGGCCCGACCACGTGGCGCTGGTAGTACGGCGCGTGGAAGAGCGTGCGGGTGATCCCGTAGACGCGGTCGCGCAGCATGCCGCGACCCTCGAACGACAGCGTCGCGAGCGGCAGCGCCCGCTCGGCGTTCTCGCGCGGCTGCAGCACGTACGTGCAATCGTCGTGGAACAGGTCCACCCAGTCGTCGAAGCGGCGCTCGTCGAGCGCCGCCGCGTAGTCCGCGTAGAGCGCGTCGAGCTCGGAGCGCAGCGCGGGCTCGATCGCGATCGACCGCGCGGGCGGGGCGGGTGGCGGGAGCGGGTCGCTCACGACATCACCTTGTGCCAGTACGCGTGCATGCCGCGGATCAGCGTCTCGGTCACCATGTGGTCGGTCGGACCGACGTCGCGGCCGCCGAGCCGGCTGACCGTGCGCCCGCCCGGATCCTGCGCGAAGCCCTGCTGGGACATCTCGACCACCTCGCCGTCGTCGGCCGACACGAAGCCCGCCGGCCCGAACAGGTTCGCCTGCCTCAGACGCCGGCGCGTCATCTCGGGGGTGTCGTCGGCGAACCCGAAGTGTGTCCACACGAAATCGAACGCGCCCGGGCCGCGCGGCACGATGTGGCGCGTCGACAGCGAGTTCACCTGCTGCTGGATGATCAGCGACGGGAACAGCGTGACCATCGTCACGGTCGGGCCGTTCCACCACGGTTCGGGCACCACGTCCAGCAGCCGGGGATCGGCGAGCCGCATGTCCTCGCGAAAGCTGGTCACCCCCTGCGTGACCTCGGCGCGACCGCCGTCGTTGCGCCGCGAGATCATCGCCGCGTGGCGGCCGTGCCGGTCGATCACCATCTGCGAGCGCTGGTCGGCACGCCACAGCCCGAAGGTGACGAACCAGGTGTGCAGCAGCCCCGGGTGGTACGGGTCCTTGATGTTCTCCTGCATCAGCTTCCAGTTGCCCGGGATCCGCTGCCGCGAGAACCCGAGCAGCGTCAGTTCGCGCCCGGAGAACACCCGGTCGACCCAGGGCAGCACCTCGGCGCCGACGTAGGATTCGAACGGCTCGACCGCCGGGTCGAAGCACGCGAACACCAGCCCGTTGCGGCGCGCGACCGCGAGCCGGTTCAGGCCGTGGTCCTCGAGCCGGAAGTCGGCCGGCATGCCGCCGTCGATGCGCGTGGCGCCGTCCTCCACCCGCTTGACGCCGCGCCGGAACGGCAGCCCGACGAGGTTGCCCTTGAGGTCGTAGTTCCACTGGTGGTACGGACAGACGAAGTCCTTCGCGTTGCCGTACGCCTCGCGGCAGAACCGCACGCCGCGGTGCGCGCAGTGGTTCTCGACCACGTTGATCGACCCGTCGCGGTCGCGCACGACGATCACCGCCCGCTCGCCCACCCAGGTGGTCTTGAAGTCGCCGGGGCGAGGCAGCTCGCACTCGAGCGCGACGTAGCTCCAATGCGGTCCGTGGAAGATCCGCTCGAGCTCGCGCGCATACAGTGCCGGGTCGGTGTAGCGGGTGTACGGCACGCGGCTGCAGTCGTCGTCGGACACGGCGCTGGCGGCAGGCGGGTTCGGTGCGTTCATGGCGGCGCGGGATCGGTGCCGGGACGGGTGGCCGGGCGGTCGATCGCCGCGCCCGGGCTGCGGCCAGCATAATCCAGCGGGCGACCGCGGTGTGCACGGTGCCGGGGCACGGTACGTGCCGCATGCCGCACGCCGTGCACCGCATCGGCGCCGGTACAATGGCCGAGACCGTCCGATCCGGGCGGGTGGGTGATCCGAAGCCCGCGGGCCCCCGCCGAGGTCGCCACCGGCGCGGTCCGCTTGCGTCCCTCCACTCAGCCCTCCACTCAGCCCTCCACTCAGCCCTCCACTCAGCCCGCCTCTCAGCCCGACCGCGCCGCCGAACCCGATGCCGCCGCCGATGCCCCGAAGACTCATCGTCGCGATCACCGGCGCCTCCGGCGCGGTCTACGGCGTTCGGCTGCTGCAGGTGCTCCGGACGGTGCCCGACGTGCGCACCCATCTGGTGGTCACGCCGGCCGGCTGGCTGAACGTCGTGCAGGAGCTGCGGCTCGCGCGGCCCGAGGTGGAGTCGCTCGCCGACGAGGTGCACGACGTTCGCGACGTGGGCGCAAGCCTCGCCTCGGGCTCGTTCGCCACCGACGGGATGGTGGTCGCACCCTGCTCGATGCGCACCCTCGCGTCGGTCGCCCACGGTCTGTCGGACACCCTGGTCGCGCGTGCGGCGGACGTCGTGCTGAAGGAGCGCCGCCGTCTGGTGCTGATGGTCCGGGAGACGCCCCTGAACCTGGCGCACCTGCGCAACATGGTCGCGGTCACCGAGATGGGCGGCATCGTCTTCCCGCCGGTGCCGGCGTTCTACAACCGCCCCGCGACGATCGACGAGATGGTCGACCACACGGTCGGGCGGGTCCTCGATCTGGTCGGGGTCGCACAGTCGCTGTCGCCCGCGTGGGGCGGGCTGCAGGCGGCGCTCGCGGAGGGCGGGGATGCGTGAGCTCGAACTGAAGTTCGCACTGCCGCTCGCGCTGCAGGACAGCCTCGCGCGTCGGGGGGCCGACCACGACCGGCGCGAACGGGTGTGGTCGTGCTACTACGACACCCCGGACGGCGCGCTCGCGCGTGCGCGCACCGCGGTGCGAGTGCGCCGCCACGGCGAGCGCTGGCTGCAGACCGTCAAGGCCGAGGGCGACGACCGCTTCGAGCGCTTCGAATGGGAGCGCGCGATCGCCGGGCCCTCGCCCGAACGCGATGCGCTGCCGCCGGACACGACGCCCCACGGCGCGCTCGCACAGCGTACGTTCGGTCAGTGGCGCGCGCTGTTCGAAACCGACTTCGAGCGCGTGGCCCGGCGGCTCGAAGCGGCACCAGGCCTGGTGATCGAGATCGCACGCGACCTCGGCGAACTGCGCTGCGGCGAGCGTCGCGAGCCGATCCGCGAGGTCGAGCTCGAGTGCCTCGAGGGCTCACGCGAGGCCTTCTTCGCCTGGGCGCTCGAGTGGGCGCGGCACGAGGGCGCCTGCCTGCTGTGGCCGAGCAAGCACGAGCGCGGGCTGCGGCTCGCCGCGCGGCTGCCGCTGGCGCCGGCACCGGTCAAGCAGGCGGCGGTCGCCCCGCCCGCCGAGCTGAGCGCGGCCGACGCGGCCGCCGCAGCGGTGCGCGGCTGCCTCGCGCACGCCTGCGCCAACGTCGAGCCGATCCTCGCGTCGGACGCACCCGAGGGGCCGCACCAGTTCCGCGTCGCGCTGCGCCGGCTGCGCGCGGCGATCCGCTACTTCGATCTGCGCGGCGGCGGCGACGCCGACGCCTGGACGGCGATCGACGAGGACGCTTCGGCGCTCGCCGACGCCGCGGGACGCGTGCGCGACGTCGACGTGTTCGAGTCCGGCCTGCTGCGCACGCTGCGCGAACGCTTCCCGGGCGATGCGGCCCTCGAGACGCTGACGCGTGCGCTCGACGACGCACGCGACGACGCGCGCCGCGAGCTCAGACGCACGCTCGCAGGGCCGGCGCTGACCGCCTTCATGCTGCGCTCGCTGATCGCGGCCGAGCGGACCGGCCACGGCAGCCTGGCGTCGGTGCGGCACGACGCATTCGCGGTCTCGCGGCTGCACGCGCTGCGACGGCGGCTGGTGCGCCGCGCAGCGCGGGCGGCCGACGAGCCCGGCTGGCACCGCACGCGGATCACGGTCAAGAACCTGCGCTACGCGCTCGAGTTCGCGTCCGCCGCCCTGCCCCGCGGGGCCGATGGGCCGCGCGCGATCGCGTTGCTCGCCGGCTGGCAGGAAACGCTGGGCGCCGGCCAGGATCTCGCGGTGGCGCGCGACGTCGCCGCCGGCGCGCTCGCGCGTCCGGGCGTCCCCGTGGACGCCGCGGTGCGGGCCACCGCACTGATCGACGGCTGGCGCGCGTTCGCCGCGCCCGCCGCCACGGCACCCGGGCGCGGCGCGCGCCGTACGCTGCGTGCGCTGGGCGACGCGCTGCGCGGGCTGCGCCCGGCCGCCGAGCCCGGATCGGCCACGCCACGGTCCGATGCGGCCCGTGCGGCCGACGTCCCGTCTCGCGGCGCACCGGCCGATGCGGTCCCCGGTACGCGATCACCGGCCGACGCGTCCCCCGGCGCGCGATCACCGGCCGACGCGTCCCCCGGCGCGCGATCACCGGCCGACGTGGCTCCCGGCGCGCGATCACCGGCCGACGTGGCTCCCGGCCTGGATCCGCCGGCCGACGCGCGGGCCGACCGGGGATCACCGGCCGACGCGACACCCGGCGTGGAATCGCAGGCCGGCGCGGCACGGGGTCCCGCCGCATCCGACGACCCGGGCGCGCCCGCGTCTGCGCCGGCCTCGGGTGCCCGGGGGCCCGGCGCCCGCGCGACGCGCTAGACCGCCGCGGCTGCATCCCGGCCGTGCGTCCGGCCGCGGCACCGCGGCGGTGCGTGCGATAATCGCGGACTCTGGATCCAGGCCGGAACGGCGGGCGGGGCGATGAAACTGCTGGTGGCGATCGACGGTTCGAAGAATTCGCTGCGTGCGCTGAAGTACGCGACGAAGCTCGCAGGCAAGCTGGCGGAGCCCGCTGAGCTGGTCTTGGTGAACGCGCATGACGACATCGCGCTGCGCGGCGCGAGCCAGTTCGTCGGCAAGGACGCCGTCAAGGGCTATCTGGACGACATCGCCCGAGAAGAACTCAAGGAGGCGATCGCGGCGGCCGACAAGGCCAAGGCGCCCTACGTCGTGCGGATGGCGCGCGGCCCGGTCGCGCAGGCGATCGTCAAGGTCGGGGCCGACGAGTCGGTGGACACGATCGTTCTCGGCTCGAAGGGCCGCACGGCGCTCAAGGACCTGCTGATCGGCTCGGTGGCGCAGCGCGTGATCGCGATCGCCGAAGTGCCGGTCGTCCTGGTCAAGTAGCGTCGGAACGCGAGCGACGACATGCGGCTGCTGCTCGGCTGGGCGATCAACGCCGGCGTCCTGCTGCTGCTGCCCTACCTGATCCCCGCGGTGCAGATCCGCGACTTCTGGACCGCTCTGGGCGTCGCGCTGGTGCTCGGCCTGCTGAACGCGATCGTGCGGCCGATCCTGATCGTGCTGACGCTGCCGATCACGCTGCTCACCCTAGGGCTGTTCCTGTTCGTCATCAACGGCTTCATGTTCTGGTGGGTCGGCCGGATGTTCGACGGCTTCGAGGTCTCGGGGTTCGGGTGGGCGGTGCTCGCGGCGTTCGTCTACAGCGTCGTCAGCACCGCGGTCGGCTCGGTGCTGCTGCGCAAGGACGCCTGACCGCTCAGGCGGCCGATCCGCCGATCGCGCCGAAGACGTCGTCGACCTGCGCGAGCAGCCGTTCCGCGACGTAGCAGGCGAGCCCCTGGCGCAGCACGGGGTCGACGTCGACGAACTCCAGCCCGAGCAGCGTCGCGGGCATCTCCGGGCGCGGGTCCGGCGCGCTCGAGCGCAGCTGTGCACGGACCTGCACGGTGCGGGCCTCGCCCAACTGCGTGATCCGCATCGACAGGTCCACCGCCTCTGTGGTCGAGGGCAGCGGGTACTCGATCGCCACCTGCGCTCCAGTTTCGCTCAGATCCCCGATGAAGCCCGCGCGCAGATGCTCCGCGGCCGAACCGTAGCGCACCGAGCAGGGCAACGTGATTCCCACGCGCCGGGTGCGGCGGATCACCTCGCGCCGGCGCAGCGAGGCCGCGGGCAGCGACAACTCCAGCGCGGCGCTCTCGCCGAACAGCACCCGCTGCACGCTGCTCTCGAACGAGCTGACCACCGTGCCGTCGAAGTTCGCGACCTCGAAGCGCTCGCCCTCCTTGACGAAGACCAGCTTGCCCTCGTCCATCGGATGCACGACGAGGAAGCGGGACCGGCTGATCAGACCGATCAGCCGGACGTCCCAGCGGCGCGAGCCGGCGGTCAGTCGCAACATCGGGCGACGGTCCTGGGAGAGCGGCCGGCTCCAGCTGAACAGCCTTCGGCCGGACGGCGGGGACGAACGGTTCACGGGCAGGATTCTACGTGACGAAACGCACGCCGTTCAGCCGACGGGCGGCGCACAATCGGCAGCGAACGGTGGCGCCCGACCGACGGACGGACGCCCGCCCGGCACCGCGGCCCCGGCGCACGACGGAGAGACGATGATCAAGTTCAACGCCGCCCCCGAATTCGACTTCGACGAGTGGGCCGCCCTCTACCAGCGCGACCCGGAGGCGTTCGAGGCCCGTCGGCGTGCACTGCTCGCGATCGAGGTGGCCAAGGGTGGCGACAAGGCCGGCCCCGCGAAAGCGATGATCGATCGGCTCGAGTCGATGATGGCCGGCAAGTCCGACGCCGAGCGTGCCCGCCTGTCGCTGCTGGCGATGGTCGCCTCGGCCCGGCAGATGTCCGAGCAGATGGCCGAGCTCGCGCGGGAACTGCGCCGGCACGGTGAGGCCGCTCCGCCGGCGAGTCCGCCGCCGACCAGCGCCTGACTCACCGTACGGCGCCGGTGCCCCCGATAGGAATCGAACCTACAACCTTCGGTTTACAAAACCGCTGCTCTGCCGATTGAGCTACAGGGGCGCGCCGGCCGGATTGTAGCGGCTGCCGCCCGCCGCCCGGACTCGGGCGACCCGCGCACTCGACCCGGGTGAGCCCTGGGCGCCCTCCGCGGGCTCGTCCACCGACACTCACTTGACCCGGGTGAGCCTCGGACGACCGCCCCGCGGCGACGAATCGTCCGGCGGTGGATCCTCGCCGTCGTCCGCGGACTCGGGCGTCGCAGAGGCCGGGTCGGCAGGTGCGCCCACCACGGTGAGCGGCGCGGCGGTCACCGCCCGCGGGCCCTCGGGCACGGCCGGGTCCGGCTCGCTCACCGCCAGCGCGCGCGGTACGTCGAACGCCATCCCGTGCCCGTTCTCGCGGGCGTAGATCGCCGACACGTTGTCCACGGGAATCGACAGCTCGCGCGCGACGCCCGCGAACCGGGCCTGGAACGTGATCAGGTCGTTGCCGAGCTGCAGCCGGTGCGTGGCCATCGGCGACACGTTCAGCACGATCTCGCCGCCCTTCACGTGCTCGCGCGGCACCAGCGTGCGCTCGTCGACCGCCACCGCCAGATAGGGCGTGTAGCCGTTGTCGTTGCACCACTCGTAGATCGCGCGGATCAGGTAGGGCTTGGTGGAGGTCTCGGCCATCGCGCTCCCCGATCGCGCTCAGCGGCGCATCACCTTCTCGGAGGGCGTCAGCGCCTCGATGTACGCAGGGCGCGAGAAGATCCGCTCCGCGTACTTCATCAGCGGCGCGGCGGTCTTCGGCATCTCGACCGCGTAGTGATCCAGTCGCCACAGCAGCGGGGCGATCGCGACGTCCAGCATCGAAAACTCTTCGCCGAGCATGAACTTGTTCTTCACGAAGATCGGCGTCAGCTGGGTCAGACGGTCACGGATCTGCTGGCGCGCACGTTCCATCTGACGCGAGCTGTCCTTCGTGTGGTCGCGCCGCTCGAGCTGCTGCACGTGTACGAACAGCTCGCGCTCGAAGTTGAACAGGAACAGGCGCGCCCGCGCGCGCATCACCGGATCGGCCGGCATCAGCTGCGGATGCGGGAAGCGCTCGTCGATGTACTCGTTGATGATGTTCGATTCGTACAGGATCAGGTCCCGCTCCACCAGGATCGGCACCTGCCCGTACGGATTCATGATCGAGATGTCTTCGGGCTTGTTGTAGAGATCGACGTCGCGGATCTCGAAGTCCATGCCCTTCTCGAACAGCACGAAGCGGCATCGTTGGCTGAATGGGCAGGTGGTGCCCGAATACAGGACCATCATGGCGTCGCTCCTAGGGTCGGATTCTCGTCGGATCGGGAGGGTTCGTGTCGCCGCCCCCAGAAACGATTCAGGGTGAGCCGCGACCGGCTCACCCTGTCTGGGCAGACGGGGTGCGCCGTCAGCGGATGTCTTTCCAGAACTCGCGGTTCAGCCACCACGCCAGCGCGGTGAAGACCGTGAGGAACAGCAGCACCCAGACGCCGAGCCGAACCCGGGTCTTGGCGGACGGGTCGGCCGCGTAGGTCAGGAAGGCGACCAGGTCGGCGATCTCGCCGTCGTACTGCGCCTGGGTCAGGCGCCCCCCCTGCGCGGGCCCGAGGCGCACCGTGCTGCCCTCGTGAAGGTGCCGATCGGCGAGCTTCTCGACGGTCTGGCTCCGGTTGCCCTGGCTGTCGAACGTGACCACGGTCCGCGTGAACCCGGTGGTCGCGCCAGTCTTCTCGTCCTTGACCGCCTTGAGTTCTTCGAGGGTCGCTCCGCGGGCGCCCTGCAACTCCCACAGCACGTGCGGCATCCCCACGCTCGGGAACACCGCGTTGTTCCACCCGGTGGCGCGAGTCGAATCCCGGTAATAGGTCCGCAGGTAGGTGTACAGCCAGTCGGAGCCCGGACCCGAGTGCGACGAGCGTGACCGTGCGGTCAGGCTCAGATCCGGCGGCAGCGCCCCGAACCATTCTTTCGCATCGCCCGGGGCCATCGCGATTCGCATCGGGTCGCCGATCTTGTCCGCGGTGAACATGAGGTTGGCGCGAATCTGCTGCTCCGTCAGGCCCAGATCGGTCAGCCGGTTGTAGCGCATCAGGTTCACGCTATGGCAGCCGAGGCAGTAGTTCACGAAAACACGCGCACCGTTCTGCAGGGCGGCCTGATCAACCAGCTTCGCCTTCGGGAAGGCGTCGAGCGGGTAGCTGCTCGCGGCCGCAACCGCGAACGACGGCGCGGAGGCGAGCAGGACGATCGCCGCCACCGTGCTGGCGGCACGGCAAGCGAGGCGTTGGAGCGACGCGTTCATGACGACATCCTGTGGTTTCCGGGTCCGACTCAGTGCGGGGCGAAGTTCAGCCGCTCGGGCGGCGTCTCGAAGGTGCCCATCGCGCTCCACCACGGCATGAACAGGAAGAACCCGAAGTAGAGGAGCGTGCCGATCTGGGAGATCCGCTCGCCGACCTGCGACGGCGCCTGCACGCCGAAGTAGCCGAGCACGACGAACACCACGACGAAGACCGCGAGCACGTACCGGTGCCAGGTCGGACGGTAGCGGATCGAGCGCACCGGACTGTTGTCGATCCAGGGCAGCGCGAAGAACACCAATACCGACACGCCCATCGCGACCACGCCCCAGAACTTCGCGTCGAACAGGAAGAATCCGACGATCAGCGCGCCGACCGCGAGCAGGCCGATCACCTTCGACACGAACCGGGCCGTGCTCATCCACAGCACGACGAGGTAGACCAGCAGGAACGGGATCATCCACCAGAGCAGGAACTGGTCGGTGACCGCGCGCAGGATCGAGTAGTACGGCGTGAAGTACCAGACCGGAGCGATGTGAGCCGGCGTCTTGAGCGGGTCGGCCGGGATGAAGTTGTTGAACTCCAGGAAGTAGCCGCCCAACTCGGGGGCGAAGAAGATCACCGCAGAGAAGACCATCAGGAACACCGACACGCCGAGGATGTCGTGCACCGTGTAGTAAGGGTGGAACGGGATGCCGTCGAGCGGCCGGCCCTGCGCGTCCTTCTTCGCCTTGATCTCGACGCCGTCAGGATTGTTCGACCCGACTTCGTGCAGTGCGATGATGTGCGCGGCGACCAGGCCGAGCAGCACCAGCGGGATCGCGATCACATGGAACGCGAAGAAGCGATTCAAGGTCGCATCGCCGACGACGAAGTCGCCGCGGATCCACACCGACAGGTCGGGACCGATGAAGGGGATCGCCGAGAACAGGTTCACGATCACCTGCGCGCCCCAGTAGGACATCTGACCCCAGGGCAGCAGGTAGCCGAAGAAGGCCTCGGCCATCAGCGTGAGGAAGATCAGGCAGCCGAAGATCCAGATCAGTTCGCGCGGCTTGCGGTACGAGCCGTACAGCAGGGCGCGGAACATGTGCAGGTAGACGACCACGAAGAACGCCGACGCCCCGGTGGAGTGCATATAGCGCACCAGCCAGCCCCAGGGCACGTCCCGCATGATGTACTCGACCGACTCGAACGCGTACCGAGCGTCCGGCTTGTAGTGCATCGTGAGGAAGATCCCGGTGACGATCTGGATCACCAGCACCAGCGTCGCGAGCGCGCCGAAGAAGTACCAGAAGTTGAAGTTCTTCGGCGCGTAGTACTCGGACAGGTGCGATTTCCAGTTCGCGGTGAGCGGGAAGCGCTGGTCGATCCAGCCCAGCAGGCCGGTGGTCTCGATCTTCGGTTCGGCTGCCATCTCGTGAAACTCCTCGCGGGACTGCCCGGATGCGGTGGTGCGCGGGGCGCGATACCGTGTATGACGCGCGCACCCCGCGTCGGGTTGCGCCCCGAGGGGCCGTCGGTCAGCCTTTCTTGTCCTCGCCGATCAGCAATCGGGTATCGGACAGGTAGGTGTGCGGCGGCACGTCCAGGTTCGCGTTGGCCGGCTTGTTCTTGAACACCCGTCCGGCCATGTCGAAGGTCGAACCGTGGCACGGGCACAGGAAGCCGCCCTGCCAGTCGTCGGGCAGCGACGGCTGGGCGCCGGTCTGGAACTTGTCCGACGGCGAGCAGCCCAGGTGCGAGCAGATGCCCACCACCACCAGGAACTCCGGCTTGATCGAACGCGCCTGGTTCTTCGCGTAGTCGGGCATCGGGAACTGGTAGGCCTTGCTCGACTGCGGATCGAGCACCTGGCTCTCGGTGCGCTTGAGCGACTCGACCATCTCGGGCGTACGCCGGACGATCCACACCGGGTTGCCGCGCCACTCGACCCGGCGCAACTCCCCGGGCGCCATTCCCGCGATGTCCGCCTCGACCGGAGCGCCCGCCGCCTTCGCGCGCTCCGAGGGCTGGAACGTGCTGACGAACGGGATCGCGCACGCAGCCGCCCCGACCGCGCCGACCGCGGACGTGGTGATCAGCGCGTTGCGGCGGGAGGGATCCATGGACTCGGCGACCTGGTAGGACGCCGCGCTCGACTTCTGGTCAGCCATGAGGACCTCGGGAGGGCGCCCGACCGGACGCGAAGACCGAGTCGGACGAACGACGACACCCCGAGATTCTAGCCGATTGCCGCGGTGCGGCGAAACCCGGGCGACGACGCGCGCGCGTCACGGCAGCCTCGCTGCGCGGCACGGCCTGCTGCGCGACACGGACGCCGGTGTTAAGTTCCGCCGCAGGTCAGCGTGATGCCGGCCCAACACACATGTCCAGTCCAGGGGAAGAAACCATGAGTCTGCTATCGGAATTCAGGGAATTCGCGGTCAAGGGCAACGCCCTGGACCTCGCCGTCGGCGTGATCATCGGCGCGGCCTTCGGCAAGATCGTCGAATCGGTGGTCGGCGACCTGATCATGCCGCTGATCGCCGCGCTGCTCGGCGGCCGCTTCGACTTCAGCAACCTGTACCTGGTGCTCGGCACGATCCCTCAAGGGGTCGCCAACAATCTGGACGCGCTCAAGAAGGCCGGCGTGCCGGTGTTCGCCTACGGCAGCTTCGTGACGATCCTGATCAACTTCATCCTGCTCGCGTTCGTGATCTTCATGCTGGTCCGATACCTGAACCAGGTGAAGGCGAACTTCGCCGCCGAGCAGGCCGCCGCGCCGGCGCCGCCCGCCCCGCCGCCTCCGAGCGAGCTGCTGCTGGCCGAGATCCGCGACGAGCTCCGCAAGCGGCCGGCCTGAGCGGCCGGGGACGCCGCACCCGATCGCACCGGCGCGGCCGGGCCCGGGCTGCGGCGTCCGTTCAGACCGGATTCGGGTCGTCGACGAACACGACGTCGATCCCGAACCGCGACCGCAGCCGTTCGCCCAGCGCCTGGATGCCGAACCGCTCGGTCGCATGGTGACCCGCCGCGGCATACAGCACGCCCGCCTCGCGGGCGAGGTGGGTCGTGCGTTCGCTGATCTCGCCGCTCACGTAGGCGTCCGCCCCGGCGTCGATCGCGGCCTGGAGCAGATCCTGGGCGGCGCCGGTGCACCAGGCCAGCCGCCGCACCGGTCGGTTGAGGTCGCCGACCAGCAGCGGCTCGCGCCCGAGCGCGGCCCGCAGCCCGGCGCCGAGCGCGTCCGAGGACGTGGGCGATGCGAGCGTCGCGATCCGCATCAGGCCGTCGGGACCCGCCGTCTCGCCCTCGGGCCACCCGAGCACGCGCGCCAGCTGGACGTTGTTGCCGACCTCGGCATGCAGGTCGAGCGGCAGGTGGTACGCGAACAGGTTGATGCCCGCCCCCAGCAACGCCGCGAGCCTCGCGCGGCGCACGCCGACCACGCGCGCATCCTCGCCGCGCCAGAACCAGCCGTGGTGCACCAGCAGCGCCTGCGCGCCCTGGGCGGATGCGGCCTGGACGAGCGCGAGGCTCGCGGTGACGCCGCAGACCACGCGGCCGATCCGGGGGACGCCTTCCACCTGCAACCCGTTCGGGCAATAATCCGCGTGCCGTCCGGGCTGCAGCAGGTCGTCCAGGAACGCGGCCAGGTCGGCGCGCCCGACCGCCGCGCCGCCCGGTTCCCCACCCGCGAGCCCGGCGCCCGCGGGCCGCGTCTGGATCGATCTCCCGCCGGTTCCGTCCATGCTCAGCAAGCTCTGGTCGACCTTCGCGCAGGCCGTCACGGTCGGCCTTGCGCTGGTGTTCGTGGTGGCGACGCTGCGGCCCGAGTGGCTGCCCGGGCGGCTGACGCCGCCCGCGCCCTCCGTGCTGCCCGTGCCGCAGACGCAGCCGCCGGTCGGCCCGGGGTCCGGTGCGCCGGCGCCGGCCGGGGCGGGCTCGATTCTGTCATACGCCGAGGCGGCCCGATTGGCGACTCCGGCCGTGGTCAACGTCTACACGACCAAGGACACCCGGGTCACGGCCGACCACCCGTTCCTGAACGACCCGCTGTTCCGCCGGTTCTTCGGTGAGCAGCAGCGCCGACGCCAGACTTCGAGCCTGGGCTCGGGCGTGATCGTCGCTGCCGACGGCACGATCCTCACCAACCACCACGTGATCGACGGTGCCGACGGCATCGAGGTGCTGCTCGCCGACGGGCGCCGGTCCAAGGCGAAGCTCATCGGCTCGGATCCGGAGACCGACCTTGCCGTGCTGCGGGTCGAGCTGGACGACGTGCCGGCGATCCGCCTCGCCGACGCCGACAGCGCGCGGGTCGGCGACGTGGTGCTCGCGATCGGCAATCCGTTCGGCGTCGGACAGACCGTGACCATGGGCATCGTCTCGGCGCTCGGACGCACGCAGCTCGGCATCAACACCTTCGAGAACTTCATCCAGACCGACGCCGCGATCAACCCGGGCAACTCGGGCGGCGCGCTGGTCGACGCCGAGGGCCGGCTGCTCGGCATCAACACCGCGATCTACTCGCGTACCGGCGGCTCGCTGGGCATCGGCTTCGCGATCCCGACCTCGACCGTGCGCAACGTCACCGAGCAGATCCTGAAGAACGGCGCCGTGGTGCGCGGCTACATCGGCGTGGAGCCTCAGGACGTGACGCCCGAGCTCGCACAGGCGTTCCGCCTGCCGCGCCAGGACGGCGCGATCATCGCCGGCGTGATGCGCGGCGGCCCGGCCGAGCGCGCAGGCGTGCGCACCGGCGACATCCTGATCGAGGTCGACGGGACGGCGATCCCGAACACCGCGACCATGCTGAACGTGATCGCGCAGATCCCGCCGGGCACCGTCGGACGTTTCACCTTCGTGCGCGACGGCCGGACGGTGGAGCTGCCGATCACGGTTGCGCGGCGGCCCAAGCCCGGTCAGTGAGACGCCCCCGGCGTCGCCGCGCGCGCCTCAGGAGCGCTCGCGCGACCAGGCGAGCGCCCCTCGCAGGCAGTCTCCGAGCAGCGGACGAAGCTGCGCCGAGCGCGCCTCGTCGAAGGCGAACGGCGGGTCCTCGTCCATGTAGATCGCCTGCGCCATCTCCAGCTGAACCGCGTGCACGCCCTGCGCCGGCCGGCCGTGGCTGCGGGTGATGTGTCCGCCCTTGTAGCGGCCGTTCAGCACCCAGCTGTAGCGGGCCTGAGCCCGAACCGGCGCGAGCACCGCGTCGATCAGGGCCGGATCGCAGGCGGCGCCGTCGGCAGTGCCGAAGTTCAGGTCGGGCAGCCGTCCCTCGAAGAACCGCGGCAGCACCGACGCGATCGAGTGCGCGTCCCAGAGCACGACCCGCGCGTGCCGCGCGCGCAGCCGCGCGAGCTCGTCGCGCAACGTGTCGTGGTACGGCTGCCACCAGCGCGCGCGACGCGCGGCCACCTCGTCGTCGGCGGGCGGGCCGTCGCGCCAGAGCGGCTCGCCGCGGAAGGTCTCGTGCGGCACCAGGTCGGTCGTGGTCATGCCCGGGTACAGGCTGCTGCCGTCCGGCGGTCGGTTCAGGTCGATCAGGTAGCGCGACTGCGTGGCCACGAGCACGGTTGCGTCCAGCGCGCGCAGGAAGTCGTACAGGCGCGGCAGGTGCCAGTCGGTGTCGGCCAGCGCGCGCGCCGGCGGTGCGAGCGCCTCGGCGACCGCCGGCGGCAGGCCGGTGCCGACGTGGGGCATCGAGACCAGCAGCGGCGCGTCGCCGCGCTGCAGGGTGAACGCCGGCTCGCCGGCGTCGCGTTCGGACGGGGTCATCGAGGGGTCTCCGGATCGGGCGGCTCAGGCAGCCGCAACACCAGGGTCTGAAGCACGACGCTCGGGGCGACCGCGCGCACCCGGTCGGGCGGGACGCGGTCGAAGGCGAGCGCCTCGCCTCGCCGCGCGGCGAGGCCGTCGGCGTCGAGGTGGCCGTCGACCACCACGAGGTGCGACACCAGCGGCACCGCACCGGGCGGGGTCGGACCCCGGTCGCGCAGCCAAGCCTGCCCCGGGGCCGCGCCGGCGGGCAGCGTCAGCCGCCGCATCGCACCCGCGCAGCGGCCGCGCGCGAGCATCAGGTTGAGCGCACGCGCCGGCCCGCCGCGCAGCACCGCGTGCGGGGCGGCCTCGCCGGGAAAGCGCAGCGGCTCGGCGTCGGCGTCGGTCGCGGTCCGAACGCATTCGCCGAAGTGCAGCTCGAGGCCACCGTCGAACAGCGCGAACACGCGGTCGACGCCCGGCAGCGCGGAGAACGGGCCGTCGCGGTCGATGTCGGCGAGGCTCAGCCGCCAGTCGAACCCGCCGCCCTCGCCGGTCTGCGCGTCCAGCTCGCGAGTGACCCCGGCACGGTTGCGCCATGGAACGGCCGCGCATTGCGCGGCGACGATCCGGCGAGCCGCGGTCACCGCGGGAGCGGGCCGCGGCGGCGGCCGGACGCGGTGGCCGCGATCGCCACGACGGATCGGTCGGTCATCCGGCGATGGTCCCACGAGTCCCGGAGGCTGTCTGCCCGGGCCGAGCCCGGCGCGCGCCGGCTCGCGGGTTCACGGAACCACCTTGCCGGGATTCATCGTCCCGTCCGGGTCGATCGCCGACTTGATGCGGCGCATCAGATCGATCGCCACCGGGTCCCGGGCCCGCGCCAGCGCGCCGCGCTTGGCCTCGCCGATGCCGTGCTCCGCGGCGATGCTTCCGCCCAGCCGCGTGGCGACCGCCTCGAGCGCGGCCACCAGCGGGGTCCAGTGCGCGACGAAAGCCTCGGGCGACATCGCCGTCGGACGCCACACGTTGAGGTGGATGTTGCCGTCGCCGACGTGCCCGAACGGCACCACCCGGGCGCCTGGCACGATCGCGAGCACCGCGTCCCGGGCCTGTTCGACGAACCGCGGGATCGCGGAGCACGGCACCGACTGGTCGTTCTTGAGGCTGGACGGATCGGAGACCGCGGCCAGCGCGATGCCCTCGCGCAGCCGCCACAGCCGGCGGCGGTGCTCGCCGCTCTCGGCGAGCACCGCATCGAGCGCGAGCCCCCGTTCGATCGCCGAGGCGAGCGCCTCCTCGAGCGCGTCGCGAAGCCGGAAGTGGCGACTGTGCGCCTCGAGTTCGATGAGCGCCTGCCAGGGTCGGGGCTCGGCGAACGGCTCGTCGGCCGCGCCGACCGTCTCGAAGAACAGCTCGATCCCGAGACGGGGCAGCAGCTCGAACGCGGTGCCCGCCTCGCCGACCTCGGCGCGCAGGAGCGCGAGTAGCTCCGCCGCCGCCTGCGGCGAGGGCACCGCGACCAGCGCGGTCTCGCGCAGCCGCGGTCGGGGCCGCAGCGCGAGCACCGCGGCAGTCACCACGCCGAGCGTGCCCTCGGTGCCGAGGAACCAGTGCTTGAGGTCGTAGCCGGCGTTGTCCTTGCGCAGCCCGCGCAGCGCGTCCAGCACGCGACCGTCGGGCAGCACCACCTCGAGGCCGAGCACCTGCTCGCGGGCCATGCCGAAACGCAGCACCGCGTTGCCGCCGGCGTTGGTCGCGAGGCAGCCGCCGATCTGCGCGCTGCCCTCGCCGCCGTGCGACAGCGTGAGCACGCGGTCGTGCCGGTCGGCCTCGCGCTGTAGGTCGGCGAGTACGCAGCCGGCCTGCACGGTCATCGTGCCGTTGAGCCGGTCGACCGCGAGCACGCGGTTCATGCGGGCGAGCGACACCACGACCTGGGTGCCGCTCGCGTCGGCGAGCGCGCCGCGGCAGAAGCCCGTGTTGCCGCCGAACGGAACGACCGCCGCGCCGTGGTCGCGGGCCAGGCGCACCGCCGCGGCGACCCCGGCGGTGTCGTGCGGACGGACGACCGCGCGCGGCCGGCCGCGACCCGAATGGAGGATGTCGGTTCGGAAGGGCTCGACGGCGCCGGCGTCGGCGAGCACGGCCTCGTCGCCAAGCCGCGCGCGCAGCGCTTCGACCAGCGGATCGCCGACCCGTGGGGCGTCGTCGTACATGTCGTGGTGCCTCTCGCCGGTACGCGGCGCAACCGGGGACCCGGAGCCTCGCGCGACCGCACACCTCTCGGGGGCCGTGCGACCGTGCGGTGCGCCCGGTCCCGGCCGGATGATGACGCAGCTCGCGGTGCCGTGCATCCCGGCCCGAGACCGCGCCCGGTCGCAGGGCGCCCGCTCGGGGGCGCCCTGCCACAGCGCACCCGGCCTGCGGGCACCCGCCCCGCGACGCCCCGCCGCACCGCGCCTCCCGGGCGATCCGCCCGCGCCCCGACGGCGCGAGGCCGTGACCGGCGCCGCGATCGATGGCGCGAAGCCCTGGCTGGCGCGGCGGTCAGGACACCTGCGCCGGTCGCTGCAGCGCGACGATCGCCGCGCCCTCGCCGTGCGGCCACTGCGCGAGCAGCGCGTCGCGCGCCTGCGCGGCCGCCTGCGCGTGCCGCTCGCGCACGTGGCCGTAGCCCCGGATCCGTTCGGGCAGCGACGCGAGCTTCACCGCGAGCGCGTGGTTGTCGGCCCCGAGGCCGGACACGATCCGCTCCAGATCTGACGCGTAGGTCGCGAGCACCTCGCGCGCGAGCCGGCGCTCGGGCGAGCCCCGGAACGGATCCAGCACGCTGCCGCGCAGCCGCCGCAGCGGCGCCATCAGCCGGAACGCGGTCATCAGCCACGGGCCGACCTCGCGCTTGAGCGTCTGCCCGCTCACCGGGTCGCGACGGCCGAACGGCCCGCCGGCGACGTGGAAGCTCAGCCGGAAGTCGCCCTCGAAGGCCTGCTCGAGCTCGCGCCGGAACTCGGGTCGCGCGTACAGCCGCGCGACCTCCCACTCGTCCTTGTGGGCCATCAGCTTGAACAGGTAGCGGGCGGCCGCGCGCGCGAGCGCGTCGCCGCGCCCGAGGCCCGCCTCGGCCTGCCGGACCCGCTCGACCGCGGCCGCGTAGCGCGCCGCGTAGGCCGCATCCTGGTAGTCGGTCAGGAACGCGATCCGCGTGCGCAGCAGGCCGTCGAGCGTCGCCGGCGTCTTCGGGTCGAACCGGATCGTCTGCACGCCGGCCGGACCCGAGCCAGCGGCGATCCGCTCGACCGCGGCCGGATCGTGCGCGGCCCGCCGCCCCCACAGGAACGCCCGCCGGTTGGCGGCGACCGCGACCCCGTTGAGCTCGATCGCCCGGTCGATCGCGGCAAGCGACAGCGGCACCAGGCCCCGTTGCCAGGCGGCGCCGAACAGGACCATGTTGGCGGTGATCGCGTCGCCCATCAGCGCGGTGGCCAGCCGCAGCGCCTCGAGCGCCAGACCACGCTCGCCGAACGCGCCGGCGAGCTTGGCGGCGAGCGCGTCCGCGTCGGGGTTCCAGTCGGGGTTTCGCGGGAACTCCGAGGTCGGAACCATGTCGGTGCAAACCACCCCGCCGCTGCCGGCCTTCAGCTTCGAGAAGGTCTCCTCGCCGGCCGAGACGATCAGGTCGCAGCCGATCAGCGCGTCGGCCTCGCCGGCAGCCACGCGGGTCGCGGTCAGCATCGCCGGGTCGGGCGCGAGCTTGACGTGCGACAGCACCGCGCCGTATTTCTGCGCGAGCCCGGTCACGTCCAGGTTGGACGCGTACAGGCCCTCCAGGTGCGCGGCCACCGCGAGCGTCTGGCCGATCGTCACCACGCCCGTGCCGCCGATGCCCGCGACCACGATTGCGTACGCCCGGTCGGGCCGCGCGATCGCCGGCTCGGGCAGGTCGCGGAACGCCGCGTCGCCCGCGGCCGCCGCGGCCGCGAGCGGATCGGCGCCGGCGCCCGCGGCCCTGCGCGGGCGGCCGCCCTGCACGGTCACGAAGGACGGGCAGAAGCCCTCCTGACACGAGAAGTCCTTGTTGCACGAGCTCTGATTGATCCGCCGCTTGCGGCCGAACTCGGTCTCCAGCGGCTCGATCGACATGCAGTTCGTGACCTGACCGCAGTCGCCGCAGCCCTCACAGACCGCAGCGTTGATGAACGCGCGCCGGTCGGGGTCGGCCCACTTGCCGCGCTTGCGCAGCCGGCGACGCTCGGTCGCGCAGGGCTGGTCGTAGACGATCACCGACACGTCCGGGTACTCGCGGAAGTCCCGCTGCACCGCGTCCAGCGCGGTGCGGGGGTGCACGGTCACCCCGGCGGGCAGCGGCGTGTCGCGCCACCTGGCCGGCTCGTCGCTGACCAGCGCGATCCGGCGCACCCCCTCGGCGGCGAGCTCGCCGACGATGCCGGGGATCGACAGGTCGCCGTCGATCGGCTGGCCGCCGGTCATCGACACGAAGCCGTTGTGCAGGATCTTGTAGGTGATCGGCACGTGCGAAGCCACCGCCTGCCGGATCGCGAGGAACCCCGAGTGGAAGTAGGTGCCGTCGCCCATGTTGGCGAACACGTGCTTCTCGTCGGTGAACGGCTGCTGACCGAGCCACATTGCGCCTTCGCCGCCCATGTGGGAGACCGTGGTCGTCGCGACCGGGTCGCGGAACATCGCCATCGTGTGGCAGCCGATGCCGGCCAGCGCCCGGCTGCCCTCGGGCACCTTGGTGCTGCGCCCGTGCGGGCAGCCCGAGCAGAAGCTCGGCGCGCGCACCGGCGACGGACCGCCGGGCGCCGCGGCGGGCGGCACCACGAGCCCGCACGCCGGGTCGATCGCCCGCAGGCAGGCGGCGATCGCCGCCGTCACCATCGCCGGGGAGATCTCGCCGGCGTTCGGGAACACCGGCGCGCCGCGGTCCTCGGCGAACAGCGGTCCGTCGGCGTGCTTGCCCAGCAGGCGCGGGGCGCCCGGCACGCCGTAGAGCGCCGAGCGCAGCTGATCCTCGAGCAGCGGGCGCTTCTCCTCGACCACCAGCACCGTCGACAGCCCGTGCGCGAACCGGCGCGCGATCGTCGGATCGAGCGGCCAGACCAGGCCGACCTTCAGCGTGCGGATGCCCAGCGACTCCAGCCGGTCGGCGTCCACGCCGAGTGCGGCGAACGCCTGCTGCACGTCCTGCCACGCCTTGCCCGCCGCGACGATCCCCAGCCGCGCGGCGTCGCGCGCCCCGCCCAGCCGGTTCAGCCCGTTGGCGCGGGCGTACGCGAGCGCGCGATGCAGCTTGTGGTGGTGGAGCCGGTCCTCCTGCGGCAGCGCGGTGTCCATCGCGGCGCGCGCGTGCACGCCGCCCTCGGGCGCCCCCGGCGTGCCGGGTGCGGGCTCGGGGGGCAGCACGATCCGCGGCGAGTCGGGCGCGACCCGCACCGAGCCGCCGCCCTCGACCACGTCGGTGACCACCTTCATGCCGGTCCAGCAGCCGCTGAACCGGCTCATCGCGATCCCGTGCAGCCCGTAGTCGAGCAGTTCCTGCGCGTTGCTCGGGTAGAGCAGCGGGATCGCCGCGGCGACGAAGTTCAGGTCGGAGTAGTTGGCGACGGTCGAGGACTTAGCGCCGTGGTCGTCGCCGGCGAGCGCGAGCACGCCGCCGGCCGGCGACGTGCCCGCGAGGTTGGCGTGGCGGAACGGATCGCCCGAGCGGTCGACGCCCGGCCCCTTGCCGTACCAGATGCCGAAGACGCCATCGACCTTCGCGCCCGGGAAGACGCCGACGTACTGCGCACCCCACAGCGCGGTCGCGGCCAGGTCCTCGTTGACGCCGGGTCGGAACACCACGCGGTGACGCTCGAGCACGTCGCGGGCGGCCCACAGTTCCATGTCGTAGCGGCCGAGCGGCGAGCCGCGGTAGCCGGACACGTAACCGCCGGTGTTCAGCCCCTGGGCCGCGTCGCGCAGCCGCTGCTGGATCGGCAGGCGCACCAGCGCCTGGGTACCGGTCAGGTACAGCCAGCCTTCGGCAGCGGTGTACCGGTCGCTCAGGCTGGCGAGCTGACGCAGGCCGTCGGTCGGCGCGTTCATCGGAGGTCGTCTCCCGGTGCGGCGCGAAATTCGCGCCACGGTCTGTCGGCATGGTACCCGCAGGACCCCCTGCGCAGAGCGAATCGACCCGCCCGAGCGGCAGGGGGCCGCCTGCGGCGTGTCGCCCTCCCCGGCCTCCCCCCAGCCACGCTGCGCCCGGGACGCCGGCCGGGGCGTGGGCCGGACCGCGCACGCTTGACGCCGCTCAAGCCTGGCACCCTCCTCGGACGGCACAATCCCATGGACGGGCCCGCGCCGCGGGCCGCCGCACTTCTGGAGTTCGCCCGATGGACCCCCGCACGACCTGCGCCGCAGTGCTGCTCGCCCTCGCATGGGCCGCCGACGCGGCCGCGCAGCCCCTGTCCCCGGCCGAGCTCGGGCGTCGCGAGTTCGAGTCGAACTGCGCGACCTGCCACGGCATCGACGCGCGCGGCGACGGGCCGATGAAGCCGTTTCTCGCGCACGAGCCGACCGACCTCACGACCCTGGCGCGCCGCCGCGGCGGCCGGTTCCCGGCGTCCCAGATCGCGGATCTGATCGACGGACGCGGTCTGGTTGGGCCGGGCCCGCACGGCACCCGCGAGATGCCGATCTGGGGGCGGGTATACCGCGAGCAGACCGACGCGCAGATCTCGCCGCTGCCGCCCGAATGGAGCGTGCGCGGGCGCATTCTCGCCCTGGTCAAGTACCTGGAGACGCTGCAGCAGCCGTGAGCCCCCGTCCCGCGGCGGCGCTCAGCGCGGATCGACGCCGCCCGACGCCTCGGACCCGCTGGGCTCGGACGGCGCCTTGCTCACCGCGCTGATGAATCCGGACAGCCAGATCCCGAGCTCGTACAGGATGATCAGCGGGATCGCGAGCATGAACTGCGACAGGACGTCCGGCGGCGTGAGCACCGCCGCGACCACGAACGCGCCCACGATCACGTAGCGGCGCGCGTCGCGCAGCTGCTGCGGCGTGACCATGCCGAGCTTGACCAGCAGCATCTGCACGACCGGCACCTCGAAGGTCAGGCCGAAGCCGAAGAAGATCGCCAGCGTGAAGTCCCAGTACTTCTGCAGGTCCTGCAGCGTCTCGGCGCCGGTCTGCGCCGAGAACGAGATGAAGAACTTGTAGGCCGCAGGCAGCACGAACAGGTAGGCGAACGAAATGCCCACCAGCAGGAAGAACACGCTGGAGACGATCAGCGGCAGCGCGAAGCGCTTCTCGTGCTCGTAGAGGCCCGGCGCGACGAACGCCCACGCCTGGTACAGCAGCCAGGGCAGCGACACCAGCACGGCGGTGAGGAACGCAACCTTGGTCAGCGTGAAGAACGCGCCCGCCTGGTCGGTGAAGATCGGCTTGGTCCCGGGTGGGAGCGCCTCGTACAGCGGCTGCGACAGGAACTTCATGATGTCGCCGCTGAAGTAGAAGCACACCCCGAACAGGAGCAGCACCACGATCAGCGAGCGGACCATCCGGTCGCGCAGCTCGACCAGGTGCGAGATGAAGTTCTCGTCCTGCGCAGGATCTACGTCCGGTCTGGCCTTGCGGCTGAACAGCTTCGGCAGCGCCACGGCCCGGCCTCAGCGGTGCAGCGGCCGCCGCGGCCGCTTGATGCCGAGTTCCTTCTCGCGCTCGATCCGCCGGTCCTTGATCTTCTCGCGCTGGCGCCGGACAGCGTACACCTTGTCCCAGTCGGTCTGCGGTTGCGTCGCGGTGCCTGACAGCGACTGATTGGCTTCGTCGAGCTGGGTCTTCATGCCGGACACGGTCGACTCGACCGAACTCTTCAGATCGTTGGCAGCGTCGGTGATCTGGGTCTGGATGCCGCGCAGCTCGGACAGTTCCATCTGCCGGTTGATGTCCGTCTTCACGTCATCGACGTAGCGACGCAGCTTGCCCATCCAGTGCCCGACCTGCTTGGCGACCTTGGGCAGACGCTCGGGGCCGAGCACCACCAAGGCGACCACCGCCAGCACCATCATCTCCGAGAAGCCGATGTCGAACATGACACCCTAAACGAAACGAGCGGCCGGGGCCGCTCGCGAGTCGATCGGATCGCTCGGGGCCAGGGCTGGCCCCGGCCGCGCTCAGGCCTTGGGCTTGACTTCGACGTCGATGGTCTTCTTCGCGTCCGCGGCGGCAGCCGCATCCGCGGTGCCTTCCTTGACGCCGTCCTTGAATCCCTTGACCGCGCCGCCCAAATCCTGGCCGATGTTGCGCAGCTTCTTCGTACCGAACACCAGCATGATGATCACCAAGACGATCAGCCAGTGCCAAATGCTCATCGCACCCATGTCGCTCTCCTGATCAGGCGGGTTTCAGCCCTCCGCGAAGCGGCTCCGGCCCGCCCAACACGTGCATATGGAGATGATACACCTCCTGGCGGCCGACCCGCCCCGTATTGATGATGCTGCGAAAGCCGTCGGCCGCGCCCTGTTCCCGCGCGAGCCGCCCGGCCATTCCGAGCATCCGACCGAGCACGTCGGCGTGCGCGATGTCCGCGTCGTACAGATTCTCCAGGTGGCGCTTGGGCACGATCAGGAAGTGCACCGGCGCCGCCGGAGCGATGTCGTGGAACGCCATGATCAGGTCGTCCTCGTAGATCCTGCGGCTCGGGATCTCGCCGCGGACGATCCGGCAGAAGAGGCAGTCCTGGCTCATGGTCGATCCTCCTGCGGGGTACCGACCCCTTGCGCGGACGCGCGCTCGCGCAGCGTGCGCAGCGCCTGCTCGTCGATGCCCGAGGTGCCCTCGCGGCGCTCGAGCTCGGCGAGCACGTCGGCCGGCGACAGCCCGTAGTGGGCGAGCATCACCATGGTGTGGAACCACAGATCGGCGCACTCGGCGACGATCCGCGCGGGCTCGCCGTCCTTGGCCGCCATCACGGTCTCGGTGGCCTCCTCACCGACCTTCTTGAGGATCGCGTCCTCGCCGCGGGCGAGCAGCCGCGCGACGTACGAGCGGTCGGGATCGCCGCCGCGGCGCGCCGCGATCGTCGCGTGCAGCCGGGCCAGCGTGTCGGCGGAGGTCGGGATCATCGGGTTGGCGCTCACCGGTAGATGAGTTCGGGGTCCTTCAGCACCGGGTCGACCACGACCCAGCGGCCATCCTGCCAGCGGCTGAAGAAGCAGGACTCACGGCCGGTGTGGCACGCGATGCCGCCGTCCTGCTCGACCCGCAGCAGCACCGCGTCGCCGTCGCAGTCGAGGCGCAGTTCGTGCACGCGCTGCGCGTGGCCGGACGCCTCGCCCTTGCGCCACAGACGCTGACGCGAGCGCGACCAGTACACCGCCCGGCCGGTGCGCGCGGTCTCGGCGAGCGCGTCGCGGTTCATCCACGCGACCATCAGGATCCGGTTGCTGCCGGCATCCTGGGCGATCGCGGTGACCAGCCCGGCCGCATCCCAGCGGACCGCGTCGAGCCAGGCGTCGGGGGCGTCCATCGCGGCAGTGTAGCGGGTCGGCGCGGGCGCTGCCGCCGCGGCGATTCAGTCGAGCCGGACCGGGATCCCGCGCTCGGCGAGATACCGCTTGGCCTCCCCGATCGTGTGCTCGCCGAAGTGGAAGATGCTCGCGGCCAGCACCGCGTCGGCCCGGCCCAGCAGCACCCCGTCGGCCAGGTGCTGCAGGTCGCCGACCCCTCCCGAGGCGATCACCGGGATGCCGACCGCATCGGAGACCTCGCGGGTCAGCCCCAGGTCGAAGCCCTGGCGCGTGCCGTCACGGTCCATGCTGGTGAGCAGGATCTCGCCGGCGCCCAGCGACTCGACCTCGCGCGCCCAGGCCACCGCATCGCGTCCGGTCGGGCGGCGCCCGCCGTGGGTGAACACCTCCCAGCGGTCGGGCGCGACCGCCTTTGCATCGATCGCGCACACGATCGCCTGCGAGCCGAAGCGGTGAGCCGCCTCGGCGATCAGCGTCGGCTGCTGCAGCCCGGCGGTGTTGATCGATACCTTGTCGGCGCCGCTGCTGAGCAGCCGGCGCACGTCGGCGACGCTGCGCACGCCGCCGCCGACCGTGAGCGGGATGAACACCTCGGCGGCGACCGCTTCGATCACGTGCAGGATGATGTCGCGCTCGTCGCTGGAGGCGGTGATGTCGAGGAAGGTGAGCTCGTCGGCGCCCTCGCGGTCGTAGCGGCGCGCGATCTCGACCGGATCGCCCGCGTCGCGCAACTCGACGAAGTTCACGCCCTTGACCACCCGCCCGGCGGTCACGTCCAGGCAGGGGATGATCCGCTTGGTCAGCACCGGGCCCCCGGTCCGCCGGACGCCGCCCGGGCGCGCGGGCCGGCGGGCCGCGAGGACACGGCGCGGCTCAACGCACGCCGCCGAGCTCGTCGGCGCGCGCCTGCGCCGCGGTGAAGTCGAGCGTGCCCTCGTAGATCGCGCGGCCGACGATCGCGGCGTCGATGCCCTCGTGCTCGACCGCGCACAGCGCGTCGACGTCGGTCAGCGCGGCGACGCCGCCCGAAGCGATCACCGGGACGTCCAGCCCGCGAGCGAGCCGCACGGTCGCCTCGACGTTCACGCCGGTGAGCATGCCGTCGCGGCCGATGTCGGTGTAGATCACCGCCTCGACGCCGTAGCCCTGGAACTTGCGCGCCAGATCGAGCACGTCGTGGCCGGTGAGCTTGCTCCAGCCGTCGGTGGCGACCTTGCCGTCCTTGGCGTCGAGGCCGACGATGACCTGGCCCGGGAACGCGCCGCAGGCATCGTGCAGGAAGCCCGGGTTCTTGACCGCCGCGGTGCCGATGATCACGTAGGCGATGCCGCCGTCCAGATACCGCTCGATCGTGTCCAGGTCTCGGATGCCGCCGCCGATCTGCACCGGCACCTCGTGCCCCACCTCGGCGAGGATCGCCCGGATCGCCGCCTCGTTGCGGGGCTTGCCGGCGAACGCGCCGTTCAGGTCGACCAGGTGCAGGCGGCGCGCGCCCAGGTCGACCCACTGCCGGGCGGTGGCGGCCGGGTCGTCGGAGAACACCGTGGCCCGGTCCATGTCGCCCTGTCGGAGTCGGACGCAGCGGCCATCCTTGAGGTCGATGGCGGGAATCAGCAGCATGGGGACGGGAGTGAGGGCGGTGACGCGGCGGCGCGGCCCGATCAGGGCCGCCAGTCGATGAAGTTCGCGTAGAGCCGCAGGCCGTTGGCGGCGCTCTTCTCGGGGTGGAACTGCGTGGCAAAAATGTTATCCCGCGCCACGACGCAGGTAAAGCGACCGCCATAGTCCGCCGAGCCCACCGACAGCGACCGCTCGCCGGGTTCGGCGAAGTAGCTGTGCACGAAGTAGAAGAAGGCGCCGTCCGGCACGCCGGCCCACAGCGGGTGCGGCCGGTCCTGCGCAACCCGGTTCCAGCCCATGTGCGGCACCTTCAGGCGGACCCCGGCGGCGTCGCGCAGGTCGTGGCGGAAGCGCACGACGCGACCCGGCAGCACGCCCAGGCCGGGGGTGCCGCCCTCGTCGCTCGACTCGAACAGCATCTGCTCGCCGATGCACACGCCGAACAGCGGCTTGCTGCGCGCCGCCTCGAGCACCGCGTCGCGCAGCCCGGACTGGTCGAGGTGGCGCATGCAGTCGGGCATCGCGCCCTGGCCCGGGAACACCACGCGGTCGGCGGCGCGTACCTCGGCGGCGTCGCCGCTCACCCGTACGCGCGCGCGCGGCGCAACGTGCTCGAGCGCCTTGGCGACCGAGCGCAGGTTCCCCATCCCGTAGTCGACGACGACGATCGTGGTCATCGCGTCGCCATCCGGCCGCGTGCGGTCAAAGGATCAGCCCTGCAGCGTGCCCTTGGTCGAGGGCACCGCACCGGGTGCGCGCGGATCAGGCGTCAGCGCCATCCGCAGCGCCCGGGCGAACGCCTTGAAGACCGTCTCGCACTGGTGGTGCGCGTTGTCCCCGCGCAGCGTGTCGACGTGCAGCGTGACCTGCGCGTGGTTGACGAACCCCTGGAAGAACTCGTGCACGAGGTCGACGTCGAAGGTGCCGATCGTCGCGCGCGTGAACGGCACGTTCCAGAGCAGCCCGGGACGTCCGGAGAAGTCGACCACCACCCGCGACAGCGCCTCGTCCAGCGGCACGTACGCGTGGCCGTAGCGCAGGATGCCGCGCTTGTCGCCGACCGCGCGCGCCACCGCCTGCCCCAGGGTGATGCCGATGTCCTCGACCGTGTGGTGCGCGTCGACCTCGAGATCGCCCTGGGCGTCGACCTCCAGGTCGATCAGCCCGTGGCGGGCGATCTGGTCGAGCATGTGGTCGAGGAACGGGATGCCGCTGGCGAGCGACTGCCGGCCGGTGCCGTCCAGGTTCACCGCGACGCGGATGCGGGTCTCGGCGGTGTCGCGGCGGACTTCGGCGGTGCGCATGGCGGGGAGCGGGGCGGTGGGGTCAGTCGGAGAGCGCGGTGGCGAGCGCACCCAGCAGCGCGTCGTTCTCGCCGGGCGTGCCCACGGTGAGGCGCAGGCAGTTCGCGAGCAGAGGCGACATTCTACCGACGTCCTTGATCAGCACCCCGCGGGCGCGCATCGCCGCCGCGATCGCCGGCCCGTCGGGCACGCGCACCAGCACGAAGTTCGCCTGCGAAGCGAAGGTCTCGACCCCGGGCAGCCGCGCGAGCGCGGCCGCGAGCGCCGCGCGGTCCTCGCGCAGCCGGGCGCACTGCCCGAGCAGCACGTCCAGGTGCTCGAGCGCGAACTCGGCGGCGGCCTCGTCGAGCACGCTGACGTTGTACGGCGGGCGCACCTTGTCGAACTCGGCGACCCAGCGCGGGGCCGCAGCGAGGTAGCCCAGACGGACGCCGGCCAGGCCGAGCTTCGAGACCGTGCGCATCACCACCAGCCGGTCGCGTCCGGGCAGCGCGTCCATCCAGGTGTCGAGCGCGAACGGCTGGTAGGCCTCGTCGAGCACCACCAGCCCGGGGGCGGCGTCGAGCACCGCCTGGACGTCGGCGCGTGCGAAACAGTTGCCGGTGGGATTGTTGGGATAGGCGAGCCAGACGATCGCGGGCCGCTCGCGCGCGATCGCAGCGAGCAGCGCCGGGACGTCGAGCGCGAAGTCCGGACGCAGCGGCACCGGCACGAAGCGGCCGCCGGCCAGCCGCGTCGCGACGTCGTACATCACGAACGACGGCCACGGCGCGATCACCGCGGTGCCGGCAGCGACGGTGGCGACCGTCATCATCGTGATCAGCTCGTCCGAGCCGTTGCCCAGCAGCACGTCCGCGCCGTCGGGCACGCCGAAGCGCTCGCGCACCAGCGCCTTCAGCCGCGCGTAGCTCGGCACCGGGTAGCGGTTGAGCGCGACCGTCGCGAGCCGCTCACCGAGCGCGCGCGACAGCTCCGGCGGCAGCCGGTACGGGTTCTCCATCGCGTCGAGCTTGACCAGCCCGGTCGCGTCCGGCACCGCATAGCTCGACATCGCGCGCACCTCGGCGCGGACCAGGTCGGCGGGCGTGGCGCTCATCGTGCCCCTGCCGCGCGCAGCTCGGCGCTGCGCGCATGGGCCTGCAGGCCCTCGCCGTGCGCGAGCTCGGCGGCCACCGCCCCGAGCGTGCGCGCGCCCGACTCGGACACCTCGATCACGCTCGTGCGCTTCTGGAAGTCGTACACGCCCAGAGGCGAGGAGAACCGCGCGGTGCGCATCGTCGGCAGCACGTGGTTCGGGCCGGCGCAGTAGTCGCCGAGCGACTCGGAGGACCACGGCCCGAGGAACATCGCGCCCGCGTGCCGGATCCTCGCCGCCCAGCGCTGCGGGTCGGCGGTGGAGATCTCCAGGTGCTCGGGGGCGATGCGGTTGGCGAGCTCGCAGGCCTCCTCCAGGCTCGCGACCTGCACCAGCGCGCCGCGCCCGGCGAGGGAGGCCGCGATCACGTCGCGACGCGGCAGCGTCGGCAGCAGCCGACCGATCGACGCGTGCACCGCGTCGAGGAAGGACGCCTGCGGGCACAGCAGGATCGCCTGCGCGAGCTCGTCGTGCTCGGCCTGCGAGAACAGGTCCATCGCGATCCAGTCGGGATCGGTGGCGCCGTCGCAGATCACCAGGATCTCGGACGGACCGGCGATCATGTCGATGCCCACCGTGCCGAACACGCGCCGCTTGGCCTCGGCAACGTACGCGTTGCCCGGCCCGACGATCTTGTCGACCGCGGGCAGGGTCGCGGTGCCGTAGGCGAGCGCGCCGATCGCCTGGGCGCCGCCGACCGCGAACACCCGGTCGACGCCGGCGATCGCGGCGGCGGCGAGCACCAGCGGGTTGCGCGCGCCGTCGGGCGTGGGGGTGACCATCACCAGCTCGGGCACGCCCGCGACCTTGGCCGGCACCGCGTTCATCAGCACCGACGACGGGTACGCGGCCTTGCCGCCCGGTACGTAGAGCCCGACCCGGTCGATCGGGCCGACCTGCTGACCGAGCCGGGTGCCGTCGGTCTCGACGTACGACCACGAGGCCGCACGCTGGCGCTCGTGGTAGGCGCGCACGCGCGCGGCGGCGGCGCTCAGCGCGTCGCGCCGCGGCTGCGGCAGCGCCGCGAGCGCCGCATCGAGCGCCTCGCGCGGCACCTCGAGCGCGGCCGCGTCCACCGGCCGCCACCGGTCCAGGCGGGCGGTGTGCTCGAGCAGCGCGTCGTCGCCTCGGGCCCGGACGTCGCGCAGGATCCCGGCGACCGCGCGCTCGATCGCCTCGTCGTGCTCCGGCTCCCACGCGAGGAGCGCACGCAGCCGCGGTTCGAAGTCGGGCTGCGCTGTGCTCAGCCGGTGCACGGCGGGACGCGGCGCGTTCACGCGGCGACCCGCACCGCGCCGGCCGCGCGCTCAAGCGCCGCAAGCAGCGGCGCGAGCTCGGCGTGGCGGGTCTTGAGCGACGCGCGGTTGACCACCAACCGGGACGAGATCGGCAGGATCTCCTCGACCTCGACCAGATCGTTGGCCCGCAGCGTGCCGCCGGTGGAGACCAGGTCGACGATCGCGTCGGTGAGCCCGACCAGCGGCGCGAGTTCCATCGACCCGTAGAGCTTGATCGGATCGACGTGCACGCCCTTGGCCGCGAAGTGCTCGCGCGCCACCGCGACGTACTTGGTCGCGACCCGCAGCCGCCCGCCGCGGCGCACCGCGGCCGGATAGTCGAAGCCGCGGCGCACCGCGACGCACATCCGGCAGCGGCCGATCCCGAGGTCCAGCGGCTGGTACAGGCCGTCGCCGCCGTGCTCGAGCAGCACGTCGCGCCCGGCCACGCCGAGGTCGGCCGCGCCGTACTGCACGTAGGTCGGCACGTCGCTCGCCCGCACGACGATCAGCCGCAGCTCCGCCCGCGATGTGGGCAGGATCAGCTTGCGCGAGGCCAGGCCCGCCGGGTCGACGGTCACGCCGGCGGCCTCGAGCAGCGGCATCGCCTCGTCGAGGATCCGGCCCTTGGAGAGCGCGAGCGTGATCACGCCTCGACCACCGTGCGTACGCGCTCGATGTCGGCGCCGGCGGCGGCGAGCTTGCGCTCCATCCGCTCGTAGCCGCGGTCCAGGTGATAGATGCGGTCGATCAGCGTACGGCCCTCGGCGACCAGACCGGCGATCACCAGGCTCGCCGACGCGCGCAGATCGGTCGCCATCACGATCGCGCCGGACAGCGCGGGCCGGCCGCGCACGATCACCGTATTGCCCTCGGTGTCGAGCGAGGCGCCGAGCCGCTGCAGTTCGTGCACGTGCATGAACCGGTTCTCGAAGATCGTCTCGGTGATCACCCCGGTGCCGTCGGCCACGCAGTTGACCGCCATCATCTGCGCCTGCATGTCGGTGGCGAAGCCGGGGTACGGCGAGGTGCGCAGGTTCACCGCCCGCGGCCGCCCGTCCATCCGGGCGTGGACCCAGTCGTCGCCGGACTCGATGCGCAGACCGGCCTCGCGCAGCTTGTCGAGCGTGGCGTCGAGCGTGTCCGGCGCGCAGCCGGTCAGCCGCAGCTCGCCGCCGGCGGCCGCGAGCGCGCACAGGAACGTGCCGGTCTCGATCCGGTCGGGCATCACCCGGTGCTCGCCGCCGTGCAGCCGTTCGACGCCCCGGATGACGATCCGGTCGGTGCCCGCCCCGGACACCTGCGCGCCCCACGCGTTGAGCGCGCACGCGAGATCGACCACCTCGGGCTCGCGCGCGGCGTTCTCGATCACGGTCTCGCCGTCGGCGAGGACCGCGGCCATCATCAGGTTCTCGGTGCCGGTGACCGTGACCATGTCGGTGACGATGCGCGCGCCGCGCAGCCGCGCGGCGCGCGCGACCACGTCGCCGTGCTCGATCTCGATCGTCGCGCCCAGCGCCTGCAACCCCCGGATGTGCTGGTCGACCGGGCGCTGGCCGATCGCGCAGCCGCCCGGCAGCGACACCCGCGCCTGGCCGAAGCGCGCGACCAGCGGCCCGAGCACCAGGATCGAGGCGCGCATCGTCTTGACCAGGTCGTAGGCCGCCTCGTACGCACCGACCTGCGACGCGTCCAGCCCGACGGTCGACCCCTCGCGCACCGTGGCGACGCCCATGCGATCGAGCAGATTCAGCGTGGTCGCGGTGTCCTGCAGCTGCGGCACGTTGGTCAGCGTCACCCGACCGGGCACGAGCAGCCCCGCGCACAGGATCGGCAGCGCGGCGTTCTTCGCCCCGGAGATGCGCACCTCGCCCTGCAGGCGCCGGCCGCCTCGGATCAGCAGCTTGTCCATCGCCCGCCGGTCACGCGCCGCCGCGGGCCGCCCACTCCGCCGGGGTGAGCGTGGTCATCGACAGCGCGTGGATCTCCTCGCGCATCCGGTCGCCGAGCACCGCGTAGACCATCTGGTGGCGCTGCACCGGCCGCTTGCCCTCGAACGCGCCGCTGACGATCACCGCCTGGAAGTGGCGACCGTCGCCGTCGACCGACAAGTGCTCGCAGGCCAGGCCCTGCGCGATGTTCCGGTGGATGCTGTCCGGGGTGGTCATGGTGCGCGACGACGTGGAAACGGAGGGACGACGGGAGCGCGGCGCCGGCCGGCGCTAGTGGCGCAGACGCCAGCCGGTCTGCAGCATCCGCAGCGCGACGCCCGCGACCACCGCGAGCGTGCCGCAGACCACCGCGAGGCTGACCCCGGGCTGCACGTCCGACTGGCCGAAGAAGCCGTAGCGGAATCCGTCGACCATGTAGAAGAACGGGTTCAGGTGCGAGACGGTCTGCCAGAACGCCGGCAGCGAATGGACCGAGTAGAAGACCCCGGCGAGGAAGGTGGCCGGCATGATCAGGAAGTTCTGGAACATCGCGATCTGGTCGAACTTCTCGGCCCAGATCCCGCCGATGAGCCCCATTGTACCGAGAATGGCGCTGCCGAGGACCGCGAAGACCAGGATCCACACCGGCGCGGCGAAGACCGGCGGCGCGATCCACGCGGTGACCGCGAACACGCCGGCGCCGACCGCGAGTCCGCGCGCAACTGCCGCGAGCACGTAGGCGCCGAAGATCTCCAGCGGCGACAGCGGCGGCAGCAGCACGAACACGAGGTTGCCGGTGACCTTGGACTGGATCATCGAGCTCGAGGTGTTCGCGAACGCGTTCTGCAGCATCGACATCATCACCAGGCCGGGGATCAGGAAGGCCACGTACGGCACACCCGGGAACACCTGGACGTGGTCGGCGAGCGCCTGCGAGAACACCAGCAGGTACAGCATCGCGGTCAGCACCGGTGCGGCCACGGTCTGTACCGCGACCCGGCGGAACCGCAGCACCTCCTTGTGCAGCAACGTGACGAAGCCGCTCCTCATCGCGGGTCCCCGTCGGCCATGATCGCGACGAACACGTCCTCGAGGTCGGCGTGCTGCAGCTCGAGCTCCTCGATCCGGCAGCCCGCGGTGCGCAGCGTCGCGAGCACGGCCTCGAGCCGCCACCACGCCTCGATGCGGATCGCGACCCGCCCCTCGCCGCCGGCGGCGCCGCTGCTCAGCGGGACGAGCGCCGGCGGCAGCGGCGCGCCCGACAGCCGTGCGCGTAGCGTGCCGCCGCCGACGCGACCGAGCAGCGCGGCGGTCCGGTCGAGCGCGACCACGCGGCCCTGCTTGAGCATCGCGATGCGCCCGCACAGCTCCTGGGCCTCCTCGAGATAGTGCGTGGTCAGCACGATCGTGTGGCCGTCCCTGTTGAGCCGGCGCACGAACCGCCACAGGGTCTGGCGCAGCTCGACGTCGACGCCGGCGGTGGGCTCGTCGAGCACGATGACCGGCGGCCGGTGGACCAGTGCCTGCGCGACCAGCACCCGGCGCTTCATGCCGCCGGACAGCGTGCGCATGTTCGCATCGGCCTTGCCGGTCAGGTCGAGGTTCTCGAGGATCTCGTCGATCCACGCATCGTTGCGGGCCAGCCCGTAGTAGCCGGAGGTGAGCCGCAGCGTCTCGCGGACCGTGAAGAACGGATCGAACACCAGCTCCTGCGGCACCACGCCGAGCGCCCGGCGCGCCGCCCGGTAGTCGGCGACCACGTCGTGGCCCATCACGCTGACGGTACCCGCGCTCGCACGGGCGAGCCCGGCGATGATCGAGATCAGCGTCGTCTTGCCCGCGCCGTTGGGGCCGAGCAGACCGAAGAACTCCCCGGGCTCGATCGCCAGCGTGATCCCGGCGAGCGCCTCGAGGCTGCCGTAGCGCTTGCGGACGGAGCGGATGTCGATCGCTGCGGTCATGGTCTCCGCGGGGGCCGGCGCAGGACGGCGCGACGCGCCCGGCCGCCTCAGGCGTCGGGGCCGAAGAGCAGCGCGTCCACGCCGTAGAGGGACGCGAGTGTACGCAAGTTCGCCGGCGGATTGCGCAACGCGAGCCGACCGCCGGCCTGGCGACGCAGCGCGAGCAGCACGGCGATCGCCGACGAGTCGAACCGCCGCAGCGGCGCGAGGTCGAGCTCGGTGGCGCCCGGCGGCAGTGCGCTGCGCAGCACCTGAAGCACCGCCGGCGCGTCCTCGAGCAGGATCGCCTCGGGACAGCCGGCGGCCACGTCCGCCATGGCGCTCAGGACCTGCCTCCCTGGGCGAACGCGCGATTGCGGTCGCCCAGGCTGCGGATCAGGCCGTCGACGCCGCGCGCGTTGATCTCCTGAGCGAACTGGTTGCGGTAGGTCTCGACCAGCCACACGCCGAGCACGTTCAGGTCGTAGATCCGCCAGCCGTAGCCCTGGCCGTACTTCTCCATCCGGTAGTCGAGCTGCACCGGGTCGCCGCGCGGCATGACGATCTCGCTGCGCACGACCACCTCGGCGTCCTCCGGCGCGGCGCGCAGCGGCTTGACCCGCACCTGCTGGTCCTTGACCTGCTGCAGCGCGCCCGCGTACGTGCGCAGCAGCAGCGCGCGGAACTCGGTCATCAGCTGCTTCTGCTGCTCGGGGGTCGCCTGGCGCCAGCCCCGGCCGACCGCGAGCGCGGTCATCCGCTCGAAGTTCACGTGCGGCATGATGGACTCGTCGACGAAGCCGGACAGCTTCTTCAGGTCGCCGTCGGCCAGGTCCTTGTCGGCCCGGATCCGGTCGAGCACCTGGGAGGACAGCTGGCGGATCATCTCGTCGGGCGCGGTCGGCGACTGCGCGTGCGACGGCGCGATCAGCGCGAGCGCGAGCGCGAAGAGAACGGCCGTGATCCGCAGCGCGGCGGATGCGGCGGGCAACGCAAAGGCGGGTCGGTTCATGGGGAGCATTCCGGGGGGTCAGTCGTCGTCCGGGGGATTGCCATCGTAGACCTGGCTGCGCCGGCGCTGAAGATACCCGTCACGCACGAGCAGGTAGCGGTCGAGGGCGTCGGCGAGCAGCCGCTCGGCCGGCAGCAGCCGGACGCGGGATTCGACCAGCCCGAACCCGGTCAGCGTGTTGCGCAATCGTACCTGGCTGATCCGATCGGTCACGTTCACGTTCAGGTCGACCGCCAGGCCGATGCCATCGCGCAGCGACGAGGGCCCGAAGAACGGCAGCATCAGATACGGTCCGGCGGGCAGGCCCCAGACGCCCAGCGTCTGACCGAAATCCTCGCGGTGCTTGACCAGGCCGATCTCGGAGGCCGGGTCGCCGAAGCCGAAGAAGCCGAACGTGCTGTTCAGCAGGAAGCGCCCCATGTCGGAGGCCGCGTCCGCCGGCTTGCCCTGCAGCAGGTTGTTGAGCGCGATGTACGGGTCGAGGAAGTTCGACAGCACGTTGCCCACGATCAGCCGGACCACCCGCGGCGTGTAGGCGTCGTAGAACCGCGCGAACGGCTTGAAGAAGTCGTTGTCGAGCGCCTCGTTGAACGCGAAGACGTCGCGGTTGAAGCGCTCGAACGGATCGACGTTGCGCACCGCGCGTGCCGGTTCGTCGTCGGCAGCCAGTGCGGACGGCGGGGCGGTGCTCGCGCAGCCGCCCGCGCCGAGCCCGATGCCGAGCGCGATCGCGAGCGCCACGGCCCCAGCGCGGCCGCGCTGTGTCGCGGGGCCGCGGCCGGCGGGCGCGCCCGCGCACCCGCTGCCCGGCCCGGGGACGGCGTGCTGCGGCGTCGCGCGGACGGATCGCCGCGGGGCGGGCGGGATCATTCCTTCTTCTCGCCCTCGGCCGCCCGGCTGAAGAGGAACTGGCTGATCAGGTTCTCCAGCACCACCGCCGACTGGGTCAGCGTGATCCGGTCGCCCGCAGCGAGCATCTTCTCGTCGGCGCCTGCCTCGAGCCCGACGTACTGCTCGCCGAGCAGCCCGGAGGTCAGGATCTTCGCCGAGGTGTCCTTGGGGAACTTGAACCGCTCGTCCAGCGCGAGCACGACGGTGGCCTGATAGGTGGTGTCGTCGAAGCCGATCGAGGTCACTCGGCCGACGACCACGCCGGCGCTCTTGACCGGCGCACGCACCTTCAGCCCGCCGATGTTGTCGAATCGCGCGCGCGTCTCGTAGGTGCCGGCGCTCGAGAAGCTCGCCAGGTTGCCGACCTTCAGCGCGAGGAACAGCAGCGCGCCCAGGCCCAGCAGCACGAACGCGCCGACCAGTACGTCGATGGCGCGACGGTCGTTCATCGGAGGTCTCCTTGCGGGCGCACGAGCGCCCGCGGCAGGGTCGAGAGGCTCACGGGGCGGGTCATTCGGTGCCGAACATCAGCGCGGTGAGGATGAAGTCGAAGCCGAGCACCGCCAGCGACGAGGCAACCACGGTGGTCGTGGTGGCACGCGAGACGCCCTCGGGCGTGGGACGCGCCTCGTGGCCGACGTACAGCGCGATGAACGCGCAGATGAAGCCGAACACGACGCTCTTGATCGCGCCGTTGCCGACGTCGGAGAACACGTCCACGCCCGACTGCATCTGCGACCAGAACGACCCGGCGTCGACGCCGATCAGCTTCACGCCGACCGCCCAGGCGCCGCCGATGCCCACCGCCGAGAAGATCGCCGCCAGCAGCGGCACGGCGATCACCGCGGCGACGAAGCGCGGCGCGAGGACCCGGCGGATCGGATCGACCGCCATCATCTCCATCGCGGCCAATTGCTCGCCCGCCTTCATCAGGCCGATCTCCGCGGTGAGCGACGTGCCGGCGCGCCCGGCGAACAGCAGCGCCGACACCACCGGCCCGAGCTCGCGCACGAGCGACAGCGCGACCAGCAGCCCGAGCGCCTCGGCCGAGCCGTAGCGCTGCAGCGTGTAGTAGCCCTGCAGGCCGAGCACGAAGCCGACGAACAGCCCGGACACCGCGATGATCGACAGCGACCGGTTGCCGATGAAGTGCAGCTGATCGAGCACGAGGCGCGGCCGCGCGAGCGCCACGGGGGCGACCGTCAGCAGCCGCGCGAAGAAGCGTCCGCCGTGGCCGATCGCCGCCAGGCGGGCGAGCGCGCGCGCGCCGATGCGCGCCAGCAGCCCGGTCACCGTCCCAGCCCCAGCTGCTCGGCGATCGGCGGCGCCGGATGGTGGAAGCGCACCGGACCGTCGCGCGCGCCGTGCAGGAACTGCGCGACGTACGGGTCCTGCGACGCCCGCAGCTCGGTGGGCGTGCCGCCGGCGACCACGCGGCCGTCGCCCAGCAGGTACACGCGGTCGGCGATCGCGAAGGTCTCGGGCACGTCGTGCGTCACCACGATCGAGGTCGCGCCGAGCGCGCGGTTCAGGTCGCGAATCAGGTGGGCGATCGTGCCGAGCGAGATCGGATCGAGTCCGGCGAACGGTTCGTCGTACAGCAGCAGCGGCGGGTCGAGCGCGATCGCGCGCGCGAGCGCGACGCGTCGGGCCATGCCGCCGGAGACCTGCGACGGCATCAGCGCGGCCGCCCCGCGCAGGCCGACCGCATCGAGCTTCATCAGCACCAGGTCGCGGACCATCGACTCGGGCAGCCGGGTGTGCTCGCGCAGCGGGAACGCGACGTTGTCGAACACGGACAGGTCGGTGAACAGCGCGCCGAACTGGAACAGCATGCCGATGCGCCGGCGCATCCGGTACAGCGCGTCGCGCGCAAGCCCGCCGACGTCCGCCCCGTCGAACGTGACCCGTCCGGTGCGGGCCCGCAGCTGCCCACCGAGCAGCCGCAGCAGCGTGGTCTTGCCCGAGCCCGAGCCGCCCATCAGCGCGACCACCTCGCCGCGCGGCACGTGCATCGTGACCTCGTGCAGCAAGGGCCGGTCGCCGTAGCCGAAGGACAGGCGGTCGAACGAGACGAAAGGGGCGGGGTCGGGCACGGGGCGGCAGCGGGCTCGAGCCCCGCGGACCGGCTGTGGGCGAGGGGCGAGTGTAGCAAGAGCGGTCGGGACGCCCCGCAAGGCGTGTACGGGCGGCGGATGCGCCTGCCCGCGCGGCTGCGGGGTCGGCGCGGCGCGACGCCGTCCGGTTCCCGGTCAGGGTCGGCGCGCGAGCAACCTCGCCTCAGCCGTGCCGACCTGCTCGACGGTGCCCGCCAGCACCAGGGTGTCGCCCGCCGCCAGCGGCGTGTCCCCGGGCAGATCGAGCCGGCGCCGACCGTCGCGCACCAGCGCGTTGACCGAGCAGCCCTCCAGCGGCAGCTCCGACAACGCCCGCCCGACCGCGGCCGCCCCTTCCGGCAAGGTGACCGCGTGCAGCCGCAGCAGATCGGACTCGATGGTCTCGCCCTCCTGGTCGTCGGCACCGTGGAACCAGCCGCGCAGCAGCGAGTAGCGATCCTCCCAGATCGCGCGAACGCGGCGCAGAACGCGAGCGAGGGGCGCGCCGGTGAGCGCGAGCGCGTGCGACGCGAGCATCAGGCTGCCCTCGACCACCTCGGGCACGACCTCGGTCGCGCCGGCCGCCAGCAGTCGCTCCAGGTCGACGTCGGTCGCGGTGCGAACCACGACCGGCAGCCGGGGCGCGAGCGGGCGCACCTGGCGCAGCAGTCGCAGCGCCTCGCGAGTGTCGTCGAAGGTGACCACGAGCACCGAGGCGCGGTGCACGCCGGCCGCCAGCAGCGTCTCGCGCCGGGACGCGTCGCCGAAGACCACCGCTTCGCCGGCCGACGCCGCCTCGCGGACCCGGTCGGGATCCAGGTCGAGCGCGATGAACGGCACCCGTTCGGCCTCGAGCACGTGGCCCCGGCTCTGGCCGCTGCGGCCGTAGCCGCAGATGATCACGTGGCGGTCGCGCGACAGGCTGCGCGCGGCCACCTGCTGCAGCTGCAGCGAGCGCTGCAGCCACTCCTGCTCCGAGACCCGCAGCGCGAGCCAGTCGGCGCGGGCGATCAGCCAGGGGCTGGCGAGCATCGACAACAGCATCGCAGCCAGCACCGGCCGCAGCGCTGCGTCCGACAGCAGCGCCGAGTCCGCGGCCAGCGCGAGCAGCACGAACGCGAATTCGCCCGCCTGCGCGAGCCAAACGCCCGAGCGGATCGCGACCGGCGAGCCGTCACCCATCGCCCGCACCACGACCACGACCAGCACGAATTTCAGCACCATCGGCGCGACCGTGAACGCCACGACCTGCGGCCAGGCCGACAGCACGACCGCGAGGTCGAGCTTCATGCCGATCGTGATGAAGAACAGCCCGAGCAGGATGTCGCGGAAGGGCTTGATGTCCTCCTCGACCTGGTGGCGCTAGTCGGTCTCGGAGATCAGCATGCCGGCGACGAACGCGCCGAGCTCCATCGACAGGCCCGCCTGCTTGGTCGCCCACGCGAAGAACAGCGCCGCGAGCAGGATGTTCAGCGTGAACAGCTCGTGCGAGCGCTGCCGCGCGACCCGCAGGAACCAGCCGTGCATCAGCCGCGGGCCGAAGCGCAGCAGCACGACCAGCACCGCCACCGCCTTCACCATCGCCCAGCCGATCGTGATCCACCAGCCCTCGTCACCGCTGCCGAGCGCCGGGATCACGATCAGCAATGGGATCAGCGCGAGGTCCTGGAACAGCAAGACCGCGAACACCCGCCGCCCGTGCTCGGTCTCGAGCTCGTGCCGCTCGGCGAGCAGCTTGCTCACCAGCGCGGTGGACGACATCGCCATCGCCCCGCCCAGCGCCAGCGCCCCGCGCCAGTCCAGTCCGCCGGGGATCGCCCAGGCCGCCCAGGCCGCGGGCAGCACGAGGAAGGCGACCATCACCGCCGCGATCGTCGAGGTCACCTGCGCGGTCCCCAGCCCGAAGACGAAGCGGCGCATTGCCGTCAGCTTCGGCAAGCTGAACTCGAGCCCGAGCGTGAACATCAGGAACACGACGCCGAGCTCGGCCAGCGTGTGGACCGCCTCGCCGTTGGCCGCGAGCTCGCCTGCATACGGGCCGATCACGACGCCGACCAGCAGGTACGCGACCAGCGCAGGCATCCGCAGCGCGCGCAGCAGCAGCACGGCCGCGATGCTCGCAGCCAGCAGCAGCAGGGTGACTTCCAGGGCCGAGAGCATCGCGCGGGGTGGGAGGGTCCAGCGTGGGCGGCCGCACCGGGCGAAGCGGAGGGGCCCGGCGATATACTGAGCCGATGGATGGGACCATTGTAGCCACCCTGGCGGATGCAGACCGCCTGGTCGCGCGGGCGCGAGAAGTGCTGTGCATCGAGTCGGACGCGGTGCGCGCGCTCGTGCCCCGAATCGGCGCGGCCTTCGTCGACGCGTGTGGGCTGATCCTCGCCTGCCGCGGGAGGGTGGTGGTCAGCGGCATCGGGAAGTCCGGACACGTCGCGCGCAAGATCGCCGCCACGCTTGCGTCCACAGGCACCCCGGCGTTCTTCGTGCATCCGGCCGAGGCGAGCCACGGCGACCTCGGGATGGTCACGCGCGACGACGTGTTCGTCGCGCTGTCCAATTCGGGTCGCACCGACGAACTGCTGGCGATCGTCGAGCCGGTGCGCCGCCAGGGCGCATCGCTGGTGTCGATCACCGGCGACCCGGACTCGCCGCTCGCCCAGCGCTCGGACGTGCACCTGGACGCGCGGGTGGACAAGGAGGCGTGCCCGCTCAATCTCGCGCCCACCGCCAGCACGACCGCCGCCCTCGCGCTCGGCGACGCGCTCGCGGTGGCGCTGCTGGACGCACGCGGCTTCGGCGCGGCCGACTTCGCGCGCTCCCACCCCGGGGGCTCGCTCGGCCGCAGGCTGCTCACGCTGGTATCCGACGTGATGCGCACGGGCGATGCGCTGCCGACGGTCGCCGCAGGCGCGCCGCTCACGGTCGCGCTGCTCGAGGTCACCCGCAAGCGGATGGGCATGACGGTGGTGCTGGACGCCGCGGGACGGGTCGCAGGCATCTTCACCGATGGCGACCTGCGCCGTGTGATCGAGCGCGGCGCCGACCTGGGCGCGGTGACGATCGACGAGGTGATGACCCGCCAGCCGGCGTCGATCGGCCCGGACGCGCTCGCGGTCGAGGCGGTGCGCCGGATGGAGGAGCGCCGCATCGCTCAGCTGCCGGTCGTCGTCGCCGACGACCGGCTGGTCGGTGCGCTCCACCTCCACGACCTGCTGGTCGCGCGGGTCGTATGAGCCCGCTCGAGCGCGCCCGCGCGGTGCGGCTGATGGCCTTCGACGTCGACGGCACCCTCACCGACCGGGGCATCCACATCGGAGCGCAGGGCGAAGTCCACAAGCGCTTCGACGTCCGCGATGGGCTGGGCCTCGCGATGCTCGGACGCGCCGGCATCCGCGTGGCGATCGTCACCGGCCGCAGCTCGCCGATCGTCGAGCACCGCGCGCGGGAGTTGGCGATCGACCTGGTGCTGCAGGGCGTGGCGGACAAGGCCGGCGCGATCCGCGCGCTGTGCAACCGCTGCGGGCTGCCGGACGCGGCCGTCGGCTACATGGGGGACGATTGGCCGGACCTGCCGGCGATGCGGGCGGTGGGCTTCGCGGCGGCGGTGCCGGACGCGGCTCCCGAGGTGCTGCGCGCGGCGCACTGGGTCGCACGCGCCCCCGGCGGCGGCGGGGCGGCGCGTGAACTCGCCGAGCACTTGCTGCGGGTCCAGGGCCGGCTGGACGAGTCGCTGGGCCGCTTCGACGGCCGCATCGCCTGAACGGCCGGCGGTATAGACCCGATGCAGTCGCGTCTGTACGACCGGATCGCCGCGGTGCTGTCGCTGATGCTGCTGGTGGCGCTCGGCCTGTTCACGTTCTACCTGTCCCAGGTTGCCGAGCGAGACCAGGCCGGCCGCTCGGCAGTGCGCCCAGCGTCGAACGAGCCGGACTACTTCGTCGAGCGCCTGGCGCTTCTCACGATGGACGAGCGCGGCCAGCCGTCGTACCGGCTCGAGGCGCAGCAGTTGCAGCACTTCGCGCGCGACGACAGCACGGTGTTCGAGTCGCCGGTGCTGGTGAGCCTCGATCCGTCCCGCCCGCGGGTGACGGTCACCGCCCGCCGCGGCCGGCTGCTCGAGGGCGGCGAGGAGGCGCACCTGCAGGGCGAGGTCCAGGTCACCCGCGCGGCCAGCGGCAACGCCGCGCCGCTGCTGGCCGAGACCGACTACGCGGTCGTGCTGCCGTCGCAGGACGTCGTCCGGACCGACCGGCCGGTGACCGTTGTGCAGGGGCCGAACCGGCTGTCCGGCGTCGGCATGGAACTGAACAATCGGACCCGCCAATTGCGGTTAGACTCGCGGGTCAGCACGGTCTGGCAGTCACCGCCCGAGTCCCCGGGCGCCCGGCCCGGCCGAGCGCCCCCCGCCCAGTGAGCGGCCGCCCGACCCGCGGCCCCCTCCGATGCGCCGACGCCTGCCCGGTCCGATCGCCCGCTGTGCCGCACTGTGCGCTGCGCTCGCCTGTGCGCACGCGCTCGCCGAGCGGGCCGACCGCTACAAACCGACCCAGGTCGACGCCGACCGGATGCAGTACGACGACCTCAAGCAGGTCAACGTATTCACCGGCGCCGTGGTGCTGACCAAGGGCACGATCACGCTGCGCGCCGACCGCCTCGTCCTCGAGCAGGACCCCGAGGGCTACCAGCACGGCACGGCGGTCGGCAAGCTGGCCACGTTCCGGCAAAAGCGCGACGGGCTGGACGAGTGGCTCGAGGGGCAGGCCGAGACCATCGTCTACAACGGCCGCACCGAGACCGTGACCCTCACCGGCCGCGCGAAGGTGCGGCGGCTCGAGGGCACCCGGGTGGCCGACGAGATCGATGGCGCGGTCATCGTCTACGACAGCCGCTACGAGCAGTTCGACGTCGACGGTACCCGCGACAACGCGCGCTCCGGCAGTTCGGGCGGGCGCGTCCGGGTGATCATCGCCCCGCGTCTCGGCGATCCCGGACCCGCCGGCGCACCCGCCTCCGGCGGCGGCGCGCTGCGGCCGGCCACCGGCCTGTCGGCGCCGCGGACCCCGGGCCCGCGCTGATGGCGACCGCCCGCCTCCAGGCGGCCGCCGGCACGGGCACGACCGAATTCGCCGCGTCCCGGCCCGAAACCGGCCGGGACGGCAGACCCAGCCGGCTGACCGCCCGCAACCTGATGAAGACCTACCATGGTCGTCAGGTGGTGAAGGACGTGTCCCTCGAGGTGGGCAGCGGCGAGGTGGTCGGGCTGCTCGGCCGCAACGGGGCGGGCAAGACCACCTGCTTCTACATGATCGCCGGGCTGGTGCCGACCGACGGCGGGCGCATCGAGCTCGACGGCGCGGTCATCAATCGGCTGCCGATCCACAAGCGGGCCCACCGCGGCCTGTCTTACCTGCCCCAGGAGGCGTCGGTCTTCCGCAAGCTGACGGTCGAGGAGAACGTGCTCGCGGTCCTCGAATTGCAGGTGGACGACGGGGGCCGGCCGCTGCCCCGGCCGGCGCTGATGCAGCGGCTGGACGCACTGCTCGATGAGCTGCAGATCGCGCACCTGCGCTCGAACGCCGCGCAGTCGCTGTCCGGCGGCGAGCGGCGGCGGGTAGAGATCGCTCGGGCGCTGGCGACCTCGCCCCGGTTCATCCTGCTCGACGAGCCGTTCGCCGGCGTCGACCCGATCGCGGTGATCGAGATCCAGCGGATCGTCCGCTTCCTCAAGGAACGGTCGATCGGCGTGCTGATCACGGATCACAACGTTCGCGAGACGCTGGGGATCTGCGACCGAGCCTACATCATCAATGATGGTATCGTTCTTGCTTTCGGGCGGCCCGACGAGGTGATCCAGGACGATCGCGTGCGCAAGGCCTACCTGGGAGAGGAATTCAGGATGTAGCGGCCCGGACCGGCCGCGCGCCGGCCCGCCGATGAAGCAGTCCCTCCAACTCAGGCTCTCGCAGCAGCTTGCGCTGACCCCGCAGCTGCAGCAGTCGATCCGGCTGCTGCAGCTGTCGACGCTGGAGCTGAATCAGGAACTCGAGCAGATCCTCGCCGACAACCCGCTGCTCGAGCGGCTCGACGACCCGCTGGCAGACTGCGTGCGGATCGCGCCCAACGGCGGGCTGGAGCGATCGTCCGCCGCAGCGGACGACACGTCGGGCGAGGTCGGCGACGCCCCGCGGTCGACCGCCGACGACGCCGACCGCGACGGCAGCGACGGCCCGGGCGGAGAAACCGGTGGCCTGGACTGGAGTGCCGACGCGCGAGGCCCGCGCGCGGAGACCGACGACGACGAGCGCGACTATCCCCAGCTCGCCGGGCAGGGCGAGACGCTGCGCGATCACCTGATGCGCCAGCTCCCGGGCACCGGCTGCAGCGCCCGCGACCGGGCACTGGTCACGGTGATCGTCGACGAACTCGACGCCGACGGCTACCTGCGCAGCGACCTGGAGGCGCTCCACGGAGCGCTGCCCGCCGAGCTCGAGATCGAGCCCGAGGAACTGTCCACCGCGCTGCGGCTGCTGCAGAGCTTCGACCCGGCCGGGGTGGCCGCCCGCTCGATCGCCGAATGCCTGCTGCTGCAACTGACCGCGCTGCCCGCCGAGGCCCGCCCTGCCGACGCGGTGATGCGGCTCGCCGGCGCGATCGTGCACCAGCACCTGGACCTGCTGGCTCAACGCGACTTCGCCCGGCTCAAGCGGGTGCTGCGGTGCGATGACGACGGGCTGCGCGCCGCCCAGGCACTGATCCAACGGCTGAACCCGCGACCGGGCAGCGGCTTCGCGGGGGAGCCGCCCGCCTACGTGGTGCCGGACGTCACCGTGCGACGGGGCCGCGGCGGCTGGCAGGCGGTGCTGAACCCGGATGTCATCCCCCGGCTGCGGATCAACGACGTGTACGCGCAGATTCTCAAGCGCAACCGAGGCGGCCCGGGCAGCAGCCTGTCGACCCAGTTGCAGGAGGCTCGCTGGTTGGTCAAGAATGTCCAGCAGCGATTCGACACCATTCAGCGGGTCGCCCAGGCAATCGTGGAGCGTCAGCGGGCATTCTTCACCCACGGTGCCGTGGCGATGCGGCCGCTGGTGCTGCGCGAGATCGCCGACGCGCTGGGGCTTCACGAATCGACTGTTTCCCGGGTCACGACGCAGAAGTACATGCTCACGCCGTTCGGCACCTTCGAGATGAAGTACTTCTTCGGCAGCCATGTCGCCACCGACACCGGCGGTGCCGCGTCCAGCACCGCGATCCGGGCGCTGATCAAACAACTCGTCACCGCGGAGGATGCCAAGACCCCTTTGTCCGACAACCGAATCGCCGAACTCCTCGGCGAGCAGGGCATCGTCGTCGCGCGACGCACCGTGGCCAAGTACCGCGAGGCGCTGAAGATACCGCCCGTCGCCCAGCGCAAGACGCTGTAGCGGTTGGCAGGCAGGATCGACGGTGTACCCCTCGCCGCATCGACACGATCACCAGGAGCCTTCATGAATCTCTCGATCAGCGGACACCACCTCGAGGTCACCCCGGCGTTGCGCGAGTACGTCACCGGCAAGCTCGGGCGGATCCGACGACACTTCGATCAGGTGATCGACGTCAACGTGTGCCTGTCGGTGGAGAAGCTGCGGCAGAAGGCGGAAATCAACCTTCACGTCCGGGGCAAGGATCTGTATGCCGAGGCGGTCGACGACGACCTGTACGCGGCAGTCGACGCGCTGGTGGACAAGCTCGACCGTCAGGTCCTGAAATACAAGGACAAACGCACCGACCACCCGCACGACGCGCTCAAGCACCGTGTGGAGTCGGCGTCCTGAGGCCGGCGAGCAGCCGACGGGACTGTTGCGCAATGCAATAAACCGGCCGATGCCCCGTCGGCATTCGTCGCTATAATCCGCCCGGGCTGGGCCTCCGGCCCGGGTCTCGCAGGGTTCTTGCACCGCAACACACCGCCGCGCGCACCCCGACCGATGAATCGAATCGCCAAGCTGCTGCCGGCGCGAAACGTCCTGTTGGACCTGCCGGCCACGAGCAAGAAGCGGGTGTTCGAGCACGCCGCGCTGCTGTTCGAGAACGAGAACGGCCTGGAGCGCGGCAAGGTCTTCGATTCGCTGTTCGCCCGCGAGAGGCTCGGCTCCACCGGCCTGGGCCAGGCGGTCGCGATCCCCCACGGGCGGATCAAGGGGCTGAAGGACGCGGTCGCCGCGGTCGTGCGCGTCGGCACCCCGATCCCGTTCGACGCACCCGACGGCCAGCCGGTCCGGCTGCTGGTATTCCTGCTGGTGCCGGAGCACGCGACCGAGGAGCACCTCGAGATCCTGTCCGAGCTCGCAGAACTGCTCAGCGACCCCGCGATCCGCGACACGCTGATGCATGCCGAGCCGGCCGGCATCCACACCGTGCTCTCGACCTGGGAACCCTACCGCCCTGCGGCCTGACGCCGCCCGTCGTATCGAGCCCTGCGCGGTCGCCGGGTACCGCGTGTGCCGCCCGGTGTAGAGTGGATCGATGGTCGAGCCGAATCCCCCCAGCCCGCTTGCCGACGCCGAACCGGAGCCGGTGCCGCGGTGCCTGACGGTCGGGGAGCTGATCGACCACTGCGGCGAAGGACTCGCGCTGCGCTGGGTCGCAGGGCGGTCGGGCGCGGACCGGCCGGCGGCGTTGCCTGCACCGGACACGGTCGACCAGGTCGGCTACCTGAACCTGATCCACCCGCACCGCATCCAAGTCCTGGGGCGAGCAGAGGTCGCCTACTTTCTCGGCCTGTCGCCGGCGCGGCGCGGACACATCCTGGACGAGCTCGGCCACGCCGCCCCGCCCGCGCTGGTGCTGTGCGAGAGCGTCGACGCCCCGGCCGAGCTCGCGGCGAGCTGCGATGCGCACGGCCTGCCGCTGCTGGCAAGTACCCAGCCCAGCGCCCGGACGATCGAACTGCTGCGGCGCCACCTTGCCAAGGCGCTCGCACCCGCCTGCACGATGCACGGCGTGCTGATGGACGTGCTCGGGCTGGGCGTGCTGATCACCGGCGAATCCGGCCTGGGCAAGAGCGAGCTCGGCCTGGAGCTGATCAGCCGCGGCCACGGACTGGTGGCCGACGACGTGGTCGAGCTGCAGCGCATCGGCCCGGCCACGATCGAGGGGCGCTGCCCGCCGCTGCTGCACGGATTTCTCGAGGTGCGCGGCCTGGGGCTGCTGGACATCAAGACCGTATTCGGCGAGACCTCGGTACGGCGCAAGATGCGGCTGAAGCTGATCGTGCACCTGGTCCGCCGCAGCACCCACGAAGACGAGTACGAGCGGCTGCCGCTCGAGGACCTGACCCAGGACGTGCTCGGACTGCCGGTGCGCAAGGTCGTGATCCCGGTGGCCGCGGGACGCAACATCGCGGTGCTGACCGAGGCCGCGGTGCGGGCGACCGTGCTGCGGCTGCGGGGCATCGACACCATGCGAGAGTTCGTCGAACGCCAGCGCGCGGCGATCGAGTCGGCCTCGAAGGACTAGAGCGGATGCGCGTCGTCCTGGTCACCGGCATCTCCGGCTCGGGCAAGTCGATCGCGATCAACGTCCTCGAGGACGAGGGCTTCTTCTGCATCGACAACCTGCCGGCGAAGTTCCTGAGGCAAGTGATCGCAGCGCTGCTCGAGCAGGGCTATGAACGGGTCGCGATGTCGATCGACGCGCGCAGCGGCGAGTCGGTGGCCGACCTGAAGCAGATCATCCCGGCGCTGCTGCGCGACGGGCTCGACGTCAAGGTGCTGTTCCTCAACGCGCGGACCGACACGCTCGTGCAGCGCTACTCGGAGACGCGCCGGCGGCATCCGCTCGCGATGCAGCGCGGCACCGACGCTCAGTCGCCGCCCACGCTGCTCGAGTCGATCGAGCACGAGCGCGAGTTGATGAGCCCGGTCGAGGACTCGGGGGTCGCGATCGACACCAGCGACCTGCATCCGAACGTGCTTCGCCAATGGGTGCGCGACGTGGTCGGCCTGGAGCGCGCGCCCCTCACGCTGCTGTTCGAGTCGTTCGCGTACAAGCACGGCGTGCCGCTGGACGCCGATCTGGTCTTCGACGTTCGCTGCCTGCCCAACCCGTACTACGCCGCGCCGCTGCGCGCGCTGTCCGGGCTGGACGAACCGGTCGCGCAGTTCCTCGACGCGGTGCCGGCGGTCGGACGGATGATCGACCACGTCGGGCACTTCCTCGAGACCTGGCTGCCGTCGTACCTGCAGGAACACCGCAGTTACCTGACCGTGGCGATCGGCTGCACCGGCGGCCAGCACCGCTCGGTGCACGTCGTCGAGCGCCTCGCGCAGCGCTTCCGGCCGCGCGAGCGGGTGCTGGTGCGGCACCGCGCGCTCGCCTCGCGCCGCGCACTCGCGTAGCGGAGGCCGGGCCGTGCCGGGCGACCTGCCGATCTTCCCGCTGTCGACCGTGCTGTTCCCCGGGGGCGTGCTGCCGCTGCGGGTGTTCGAGGCCCGCTACATGGACATGGTCCGCGACTGCATGCAGCGCGACGCGCCGTTCGGCGTGTGCCTGATCACGCGCGGCGGCGAGGTGGGCGAAGCAGCCGAGCACGAGCCGATCGGCTGCACGGCCCACATCCGCGGGTGGGACATGCAGCAGCTCGGGCTGCTGCAGCTGCGCTGCATCGGCGGCTCGCGCTTTCGCGTGATCGACCGGCGGGTCGGACGCAACGGGCTGATCCGCGTGACTGCCGACCCGCTGCCCGACGATCCACGCGCGTCGGTGCCCGACGAACTCGCCGAGTGCGCGATGCTGGTTAGGCGCATCGTCGAGGAGCTGCGCGAACGCGAACCCGAGGCAGACCGGCGGATGATCGCCGAGCCGTACGACTTCGACTCGGCAGCGTGGATCGGGAACCGGTTAGCCGAGTTCCTGCCGATCCCGGCCGCGGCCAAGCACAAGCTGATGGCGCTGGACGAGCCGCTGGCACGGCTGTCGATCGTCCACCGCTGGCTGCAGCAGCAGCAGGTGATCTGAGGAGCAGCGCATGGCGGACGGGGTACGGTGGGTCATGGTGGCGCGGCTCTCGGAGCTGCGTGACGGCGAAGTGATCGGCCGCCAGACCGAGGCATGTGCAGTCGCCCTCGTGCGTTCCGGCGATCAGGTGTTCGCGGTCGACGACCGCTGCACGCACGGCGACGCCAGGCTGTCGGACGGCTTCGTGCTCGACGACTGCATCGAATGCCCGCTGCACCAGGGGCAGTTCGATCTGCGCACGGGTGCACCGCTGTGCGAACCGGTGACCGAGCCCGTGCGCTGCTACCCGGTGCGGATCGACGGCGACAGCGTCCAGGTGGGGCTGGCGGACTGAGGCCTCGGCGTCGCGGCGAGGACCGGCAGCCCGGCCGCGTCGCGTCGTCGCGACTGCCTGCCCGCTCCCCCCGCCCGCGCCCCCGGGGGGCCGGCTCAGCCCGGCCCCGCCACGCGCAGCGCCTCGAGCAGCACCCGCACCGGCCGCGGCAGCGGTGCGCCCTCGAGCGCGGCGAGCGTGAGCCACGCGTGCCCGGGCGGTGCCTCGCCCGGATCGC
>Ga0169931_10000253_pt1 | contig 86666 bp, 80 predicted proteins | sample Kivu_15m_20L_FD_129675 | JGI IMG/M metagenome (GOLD analysis project Ga0169931, IMG submission 129675) | Freshwater microbial communities from Lake Kivu, Western Province, Rwanda to study Microbial Dark Matter (Phase II) - Kivu_15m_20L... | ecosystem: Environmental > Aquatic > Freshwater > Lake... | reverse complement strand
GGTCGGCAAGCGCCGAGGTCGCGAGCATGCCGCTTGCCATCAGCAGCAACAAGGTGATCGATGACAAAACCTTGGCTGCCATGGTGACCTCCAGAGCTAACGTGGTTCGCGATTGAGCAGCGCGTCTCGATAATGCGGCATACCCCAGAACAACAACAGAGTGGCGATGACTGCTGCACCGCCGGTAACGATGGCGGTGCTCTTACCGACGGCAAGATCATCGGCAAATCCGTACTGGGTGATCACCGCAGTCAAAAACGGTGCGAGACCGATTCCGATCAGGTTGACGACGAGCAGATAGATCGCTGAGGCCTGCGCCCGCATGCGCGGTGGCGTCAACATCACCATGCCCGCCGATGCTGCGCCGAAACCGAACGAAGTGAAAAACCCGATCGGGATCAAAAGAATAGTCGACCACGTGACATCGCCGAGCAAGGTGCACACCCCCGCGAAGGGAATCAGCCCAACGGCAGCGGTCAGGCCAACACGCATGGCTGCATCAAGGTGTCCGGCCGCGCGCCAACGATCAGTGAGCCAGCCGCCGGTCAGGATGCCGAGCGTGCCGAAGATCGCAACCGCGAGACCAACTCGGGTGCCTGCTTCGCCGAGCGGCATCTCGAGGACGCGTACGAAATATTGCACGCCCCAGATCTGGTAGACGTTGATGACCATGCCGAGCACGGCAAAACCAAAGATCAGCGAACCGTAGGCCCGCCACTTAGAAAGCATGAAACGAATAGTGTCGGGAATCGATGCTTTGTCGGCGTCTGCTTTGACACCGGGTCGCTCGCGTCTAACGGGTTCTTTGAGGGTCAAAATCCATAAGGCGAGCAGAATGCCGGGTAGGCCCACGATGAGAAACGTCAGCTGCCAGGAGCGTATCGTTCCCAGGATGGGCACGGTGTATTCGGGCGAGCTCGAGACGAACTGCACGACCGCGCCACCAATGATCAAGGCCAAACCGACACCCAGAGGCAGACCGATCACGAAGACTGAGAGCGCGCGCCCGAGTTTCTTTTCGGGAAAACTGTCGCCCGCCATTGAGAACGTTGCCGGTGATAGCACTGCTTCGCCGACTGCAACGCCAATACGCGCCAAGGCCAGTTCGACGAAACCCCGCGCGACGCCGCAGAGCGCCGTCATGGCACTCCAGACTGCGACACCGGCGGCGATGATATTACGACGGTTATAGCGATCGATGGCCCAAGCGATCGGTACACCGACACCAGTGTAAAACACCGCAAACACGAAGCCGTACAACAGACTCATCTGCGTTTCGCTGATGCCAAGATCAGCGCGTATCGGACCGACCAACAAACCCAGCACCACCCGATCGATGAAAGAGAGGATGTAGGCCAACATCAGCACGATCACCATGTACCAAGCGACCGCAGGCTTCGGCCACGGTGCTGCGTTGGGATCGGTGATGTCTGGCTGCGCCGAGCCGGTTTGTCCTGGTGAGGCTTGTGGTTCTGAGGCTTGCTCGGGGGCTTGTGCTGTCATGCGCCGATCATAGCCAGCAGTTGCGCGGCTGGCGAGTCAGGGTGCGCTGCGCAGCACCTTGCCGGGGTTCATGATGCCGAGCGGATCAAAGCTGCGCTTGATGCTGTGCATCAGCTCGAGTTCGAGCGGGTCCGCATAACGCTCTAGCTCGGCGACTTTATGCCGACCAATGCCGTGCTCGGCGCTGAAACTGCCGGAAAATTCCTGCACGAGGTCATGCAGTGCCCGCTTGATCTCATCCTCGCGCGCAAGTAACGATTTCCCGCTATCCACGTTTTGTGGCTCGGGTGCGCTCAAGTTGAAGTGCAGGTTGCCATCGCCGAGATGGCCGTAGCAGACCACGAGCGCCTGAGGCACATTGGCGTGCAGCCACGCTTGCGCGCGATCGATGAACGCTGCGAGCTGATCGATCGGAATCGACACGTCGTGCTTGAGGCTGGCACCGTGTCGGCGCTGCGCTTCAGGAATGTTCTCTCGCAGATACCAAAACTCGCTGCGCTCACGGTCGTTTTGAGCAATGACGGCATCACTCACGAGCTCGCACTCGAGCGCATCGCCGAGCACGCGTTCCATACGATCTTGCACCGGATCAGCTCGGTCGGTGCTCGTGATCTCGCAGAGCACGTACCAAGGTGAGGTATCTGCGAGCGGCAGACGTGCTTCTGGCAGGTGTCGCGCGACCAGTTGCAAGGCGCTTTGCGGCAGCAACTCGAACGAGTTGATTTGATCGGCGCTGCCGGCACGCAGGGCGTCGAGCAAGTTGATTGCAGCGTGGACCGTCGGCACGGCGACGAGCGCCGTCGCGCTGACACGCGGTAGCGCAAAGAGTTTGAGGCTGGCAGCGGTGATGACGCCGAGCGTGCCCTCTGCGCCAATGAAGAGCTGGCGCAAGTCGTAGCCGGTGTTGTCTTTGCGCAGGGCGCTCAAATTACTGAGCACCCGACCACCCGGCAACACGACTTCGAGCCCGAGTACAAGCTCGCGTGTCATGCCATAGCGCAATACATTGAGTCCGCCAGCGTTGGTCGAGAGGTTACCACCGATGGTGCAGGAGCCCTCTGAGCCGAGGCTAAGTGGAAAGAAGCGCTCGGCGGCCAAAGCGGCTTGTTGTACGTCGTAGAGTACGCAGCCCGCCTCGGCGACCAGTGAGTAGTTGGCAGGCTCGATGCGTCGAATGCGTTGCATGCGTCGCAACGACAACACCAGTTGCGAGCCACTGTCATCGGGTGTCGCTGCAGCACAATAGCCAGTGTTACCACCCTGCGGCACGACAGCGATGCGCAGGTTTTGGCAGAGCGAGAGCAGCTTTGCGACTTCCTCGGTGCTGCGGGGCAATGCCAAAGCAAGTGCCCGCCCCTGATAGAGCTTGCGATGATCGACATTGACGCCCGCAAGGGTATTGGGGTCGGTGACGATCACGTCACTGCCGAACTGCGACAGCAGTTGGCCCAATGGGTTTGTTGGGCCGCCCGGCATCATGGGATGCTGAACCGACAATCGGGTTTGGTCAGCAACATCTGCACATCGCCGAGTTGTCGTTCGGCGAAACCACCCTCGCAGTAGCAAAGATAGTACTCCCACAGGCGCTCGAAGCTCGGTGGGTAACCGAGTGCGCGCACTTTATCGATATTGTCGAAAAAGTTACGTCGCCACTCGGCAAGGGTGCGCGCGTAGTGTGGGCCGATATCCTCGAGGTGGAAGATCTTGAGATCGGTCGCCTCGGTCAACGCTCGGCTGATGATGTTGACGCTCGGTATGAAACTGCCCGGAAACACGTAGCGCTGGATATAGTCCACCGATTTTCGTGCGCGCTCGTAATGCTGATCTTGCAGGGTGATCGCTTGCAGCAGCATGGCGCCGTGCGAGCGCAACAGCGATGAGCACTTGTTGAGATAGCCAGCCAGATAACGCTCGCCCACGGCTTCGATCATCTCGATCGAAAAAGCCTTGTCAAAGCTGCCCCGCAGATCACGATAGTCTTCAAGTAGTAGCGTGATGCGATCTTCGAGCCCTGCGCGTGCGATTTTTTCGCGGGCATAGTCATGCTGTTCACGCGAGATGGTCGTGGTGGTGACGTGGCAGCCATAGTTTTTGGCCGCATGAATCGCCAAGCCTCCCCAGCCGGTACCGATCTCGAGCACCTTGTCGTTGGGCGACAGGCGCAGCTTGCGACAGACTGCATCGAACTTGGCGATGGAAGCTTGCTCGAGGCTGGTGTCGGCGGTTGTAAAAATGCCGCAGGAATAGGCCATGGTCGGGTCGAGCATCAGCTCATAGAGCGCGTTGCCGAGATCGTAGTGCGCGGCAATGTTACGGGCGCTGCCGCTTTTGCTGTTGCGATTGAAAAAATGCAGCAAGCGCAGCAAAGGTTGCGCGATGAAGTTCAGTTTTCCATCGACCGCATTCATCATGTGACGGTTGATGACAAACAGGCGCACTAGATCGGTCAGCGCATCGCATTGCCACATGCCATGAATGTAGGCACCACCGGCACCGACCGTGCCGCCAAAAGCCGCGTCCGCAAAGAGTTGTGCGTCTAAAACTCGCAGCGTGATGCGCGCGTCGAGTTTAGGGCTGCGCTTACCGAAGCGATGCTCTGTTCCATCGGGTTCGATCAGGATCAACTCGCCATGCTCGATGTCAGCCAGTTGCGTAAGCAGCAGGCGTCGACCGAGGCCGATCAACAACGAGTTGTTTCGCGTTTGCCGCGTTGGCAATAGTCGGCTGGCGTTGGCATTCACGGGCGAGTCTTCTTCGGGTGGGTGAAAAACGGTGTTCGTTTGCACCACAAGCGCAGCGCCTGCCAGTAGATCAGCGCGCTCACCTGCAGGGTCACGAACGGATGTTGCCACAATACGCGGGCGAGATTGCCGGCGCTTAATTCATGGCGCTTGAGCGTCAGCGTCGAGTCGAACTCGCATTGTCCGTGACGCCAGTTTTCCATGTGCACGTCGAGTCGTTCGCCGGGGGCGGAGAAGCGCCAGTCGTAGTGCATGTCCATCGGCAGAAAAGGCGAGACGTGAAACGCCTTGTCGAATTGCCAGCGCCAAACCCCGCCACTGACGGCCTCGGCCTCGGCGATAGGCAACACATAGGCGTGCCGTTCATCCCAAGGCGTATTGGTGATCTCCGCCACGATTGTCTCCACTCGTGTGCCGCTGGCGTCAAACACATAGTAGAAACTGACCGGGTTGAAGTTGTGACCAAAGTAGCGCAGGTGGGTCAACAGGCGGATAGGACCCATCGGGCGCGTGCCGGTGTGTTGCTCCACTCGGTCGCGCACGGCTTCGGCCAGCGGCGTTGTGGGGTCACCTAGATAATCGGCACGGCGAAAACGGGCGAGTGCCGGGCGTTCGCTCGACCAGAACCAACGACCGGCGAATAGCGCTGGTAGCTCGTCGAGGTCGATCAGTGTGAGGAATATGCGATAGCGGAAGTCGTTGCGCCGCGGACCAAAGCGCCGATGGCGGATGTGCCCGATGTAGAGCGCGCTCGCCGTCATGCGTGCTGGGCTCGGCCCTCGAGTATCGTCGGCGCCGACGCCTCGCGACCGTGGTTTCGAGCGTAGTCCTGCAGCGCCCAGAGCGCACTTACGACACCATCTTCGTGAAAGCCGTAACGCCAGTAGGCACCGCAGTAGTACGTGTGGTGTTGGCCGCTGATTTGCGCTCGACGCCCTTGTGCGGCGACCGCAGCAGGGGTGTAGACCGGATGATCATAGACATAGCGACCAAGAATCTTGCTGGGGTCGATATCATCGTGATTGAGCGTCACCAAAAATTTGCACGGCGCATCGAGTGACTGCAGCACGTTCATGTCGTAAGTCAGCGCCACTCGTTCGGTGTCGGGGTTGCGCAAGTGGTAGTTCCAAGCCGCGCGTGCGAGTGGTGTACGCGGCAACACCGTTTCATCGGTATGCAAAACCGCCGCGTTTGGCTGATAGGGAAAAGCACCCAGAATCTCGCGTTCTTCGCCCGTGGGCTCAGCCAGCATGCCAAGGGCCTGATCGCTGTGGCAGGCGATGAAGACGCTGTCGAAGCGTTCGCGTTCGCCTCTATGGTCGATGAGGGTGACGCCATCGGCATCACGCAGGATGCGAGCGACCGGCGTAGATAGGCGGACACGTTCGCCAAAAGGCGCGGTCACTCGCCTCGCATATTCACGCGAGCCGCCCGTGATGGTTCGCCAAACGGGCCGGTCGTCAATGTTGAGAAAGCCGTGCCTTTCAAAGAAATCTACGAAGAATCGTGCCGGAAAATCCAGCATCCCAGGTCCCGTCGCCGACCAGATCGCGCGGCCCATCGGCAGGATGTAGTGCTCAATGAAGATCTTTGAATATCCTTCGCGCTGCAGGTAGTCACCCAAAGTGAGTGCCGTGTCCGCTTGTCTCAGCAGGGCGCGGCAGCGTTTATTGAAGCGCAGGATGTCGACGATCATGCGCAGGAACTTGGGGTTCACGATGTTGCGTCGCTGCGCAAACAGCGAGTTGATCGACGTGCCGTTGTACTCAAGACCAGTGCGTTCGCAACTGAGCGAAAAGCTCATGTTGGACCACTGCCACGATGTGCTAGTGGCTTGCAGCAGCGCCATGAAATTGGGGTAGGTCCAGTCGTTGAAGACGATGAATCCAGTGTCTATGGCGTATGTTTGCCCCTGCCACTCGACATCTTTAGTGGCGGTATGACCGCCGAGGTAATCATTGGCCTCGTAAACGACGATGTCGTGATCGCGGTGCAAGTGCCAAGCAGCGGTCATCCCGGCAATCCCTGAGCCGACGATCGCAACACGGCTCATGGCAGAGGTCTCAGCGAATGCGACGGGGCGAGTGGTCGCGGGCCGATGTCGGCACAGGCTTCAAGTCCCAGATGATGCCGAGCCAGGACATCATTTTGAGGATGTAGTAGGTGATATCGATTTCCCACCAGTAAAAACCTTGCCGCGTCGAGCTCGGAAAATGATGGTGGTTATTGTGCCAGCCTTCGCCCAAGGTCAGCAGTGCGAGCAACCAATTGTTGCGACTGGTATCCCCGGTGCGGTAACGCTGGGTGCCAAACACGTGGGAGAGCGAATTGATGGTGTAGGTGCCGTGATAGCAGGCCACCGTTGAGATGAAAAAGCCCCACACCAGCATTTGCGCGCCATTGGTACCGAGTTGCGGCGCCAGCGCTTCGAGCAGAACACCGAGGCCGAACATGCTCGAGGCAAACGCCACCGGCACCACGATATCGAAGCGGTCGATCCAGCAGAGCTCGGGGAACTGCAGCAAATCGCGTACGCGACGCAGATCAGGCTGGAAGCCGCTGTCGGTCAGAAACCAGCCCATGTGCGAACGCAGGAAGCCGTGTTGCAGGGGCGAGTGTACGTCCTCGGGTTTATCCGAGTAGGCGTGGTGGTGGCGATGGTGGGCGGCCCACCACACCGGGCCGCGCTGCACGGCGGTGGCACCGATCAGACCAAAAATAAATTGACCCGCCCGCGAAGTCTTGAATGAGCGGTGGGAAAAATAACGGTGATAGAAGCCGGTGATGGCGAACATGCGCAGGAAGTAGCCAAGCACGGCCACCAGCACGGCAACGCCGCTCCAACCGACCCAGATCACGGCCAAGCACGCCAGATGCATGCCGACGAATGGCAGGATACGGGTCCACGCGATGCGATCAGACAGCGTAGGCAGTTCGACACCGTCCTTCGGGGCAACCAAAGGGCCGGTGTCGAACCAGTTTACGAGAGCGCGCAGCCAGCGCGCCGCTGCGGTCTTAGATGAGGCCATTCATCCTGCGCAGTGCGTCAATGCGCTCATCGAGCGGCGGGTGGCTCATGAACAAGCGCTTCAAGCCCGAGGGCACGCCGGCGTTGATGCCGAAGGCGGCCATCTGCTGCGGCAAGCCTTCCGGCTGCTGGGCGCGCTTGAGCGACTCTAGGGCGCCGATCATGGCGCGTGGGCTCGTCAGTACAGCGCCGGCTGCATCGGCGCGGAATTCGCGTTTACGCGAGAACCACATCACGATGATGCTGGCGAGGATACCGAGAAAAATCTCGGCGACGATCACCACGGCAAAGTAACCGATGCCGCCACCGTTTTCGTTCTTGAAGATGGCTTTGTCGACAAAGTTGCCGATGACGCGGGCAAGGAAGATCACGAACGTGTTCACCACGCCCTGAATGAGCGCGAGCGTGACCATGTCGCCATTAGCGACGTGACCGACTTCGTGACCCAGCACGGCCTCGACTTCGTCCTTGCGCATGCTGCGCAGCAGCCCGGTGCTGACCGCGACCAAGGCCTTGTGCTTGTTGGCACCCGTAGCGAAGGCGTTCGGCTCCGGTGAGTCAAAAATGCCCACTTCCGGCATGCCGATGCCGACTTCCTTGGCTTGGGCGCGCACGGTCTCAAGCAGCCAGCGTTCGGTGTCGTTACGCGGTTGGTCGATGAGCTTGACGCCCATCATGCGCTTGGCGCTCCACTTGGACATGGCAAGCGAAATGAACGCGCCGCCGAAGCCGAAGACGGCCGCAAACACCAAGAGACCGTACAGGCTGCCGCCTTGGGCGGCGATGTACTGATCGATGCCGAGCACCCGCATCACGATCGACAAAACGACGATGACGGCAAGGTTGGTGACAAGGAACAGCAAAATACGTTTCATAGGTCTTAGAGACTCCTGTCGTGACGTTCGACCGCGTGCTGCGGCGTACCGGTATGGACTCGTTCCAGCTCGCGGGGTTCAGCCCAAGACGCAAATTTATCTGGCTGCGGCGAGCGCCGCTAGTGTGTCCACACCCAATTGCCTAAATGCGGGCTGGCTTTTGAAATTCAAGGCCTTAGGACTGAGGGCGCCGCAGGAAATCGGCCAAGGCCTCAAGTTCCGCGTCGGCCAGGTAAGAAAAACCCGGCATCACTCGGCCGCTGACGTTACCGGGCTGTCCCGGCATCCGCCCGACCTTCAAAAAACTGACGAGTTCGTTGTTATTGGTCCGTGCAATGTAGCTCGAGCCGAGCAATGTCACACCGAGCTCGGCGACGCCGGCCCGATCGCTGCCGTGACAGGCTGCGCAGTGGAGGGCGTAGAGCGCGCTGCCATCGACGCGATCGGCCGTCGGCATGGCTTCTTCAGCCACGCTGCGTGCCGTGTAGCCGAAGGCCGCTGGAGCACTGACCGGGACCGGGGTCGCAACGGCTCCGCCGAAAGACAGGGGGATGCCGCTAAAGGCCGCCATGCCGATCACTCCAGTTACGACGCCAGCGACCAAGCCGCCGCCGGTCAGCGAGGCCAACCGACGACCTAGAGCCAACTTCGGCCAGCTATTGAGAATGCTGATGGCGAGGATGGCGGCTGCGATCAATACCCCGACCCGCATGGCGAATAGCAGGATCTCGGGCGACCAGATGCCGCCGCCCTCGAAAAGCTCGGCCAAATGGCTGGCCGTGGCGGGTTCGAGATGCAGGGCGCTTGCTGCAGTCCAGATTTCTTCGATGTTGTCTTGGATCGCCGTGACGAGACTTGCAATGATGGCAAACCCTGCGGCGTAACCCGATTGCCGCAATACGCCGATCAGGCCTGCTGCAGTGACCAAGGCGCGCGGCGGCACATTGCCCATCATCAAGGCATTGTTAGGTGCGAAGAACAAAGCCGAGCCGACACCGAGCAGCAACATTGCTGGCATTAGTGCGAGCTGGCCATGGGTCGCCTGTACCGGTAGCAAAGCCAGGTAACCGCCGACCGTGAGCAGGGCCCCGGCAACAGCGAGGCGCGCTGCGCCGAAACGCGCCGCGATTTTGCCGGCCGACGGGCTGATGAGCGTGGTCGAAACGGCGATCACAGCCAGAGTCATGCCGGTATCCCAGGCGCTGAACTCCATGGCACTGATCAGTACCAACGGCAGCACGAAGAGCTGCACGGGCAGTGCTGCGAAATAGGCCGTGAAGGCGATGCAGGCACGGGTGAACTCGCGACTTTCGCGAAACAGCGACAGATCGATGAGCGGCAGCCGCACGCGGCCCTCGTGACGCACGAACAGGTAGAGCGCAGCGAAGCCACCTGCCGTGATGGCCCACACCAAAAGATCACGGTGGTTGTCTTCGACCGGTAAGCGATTGAGACCGAACAACATGCCGAAGATGGCGAGCGTCAAGAGGAATGCGCCAAGCAGATCCCACTCTTGTTTGACGGCACTCGCCGCTCGGTGCTTGGCGTCCGTAATCAAAAAAGAGCCCGCGATCGCCAACAGGGCTAGCGGAATACGCGTACCGAACAGGGCGCGCCAATCATAGGCATCGAGTAGCCAGCCTGCGAAGATGGGGCCGAGCACGAAACCGACCGAGTTGCCGGCCTGCATGATGCCGAGTGCCTTGGTGCGCTCGGCCGGTGAATAGAGTTCGGCTGCCAAAGAAAAAGTGATGGGCAGGAACAGCGCCATGCCTGCGCCTTGAATGACCCGCAGCGCAATCAGTGTTTCGATGTCGGGGGCCCAGGTGCAGGCGATCATCGCGCAGGAGTAGATGAATACCCCAAGTTGGAAGACGCGGTCAGAGCCGATGAAGGCCGAGAGCCGCGAGGAGAGCAGCATCAGACCGGTGGCTGAAATGAGATAACCGAGCGCCACCCACACCACCACACTGGTGCTGGTGTCGAGCTTATCGATGATGTCCGGAAACGCGATCGGCACGAAGCTCGAGTCGAGACTGGCAAGTACCGTGGCCAGCAGTAAGGACGTCAGGATCAGCCTGCGTTTGGCAACCGATATCGGGGATCCCGCGGTTGCGGGCGCGCTCGATTCACTCATCTTGCGACCTCACGAGTACTTGACCACCGGAATGCCAAACAGCTGTTTCCAGTCGGCGGCGATCAGTAGGTCCATGAGCTCCGATTTCTTGCCTTCCTTGCGGCGCTCCATTTCATTGAGCAGGGTGATCAACGACTCGTCGACTTTGTCGCCAAAGAGGTAGCGCAGGTACGACATCGGAATGCGCGGGTTCTCGGCGAAATCGCCGTTCTCGTCGAACGAGGCCGCGAGCATCGGCGGGATGTAGAACACGTTCGGTTCGGTGCCATATTCCGGGTGCAGCGGCAGAGCGACTTTCCACTGATACACGAGCTTGTGGATGGGCCCATTCTCGTCATCGAGAAAGCCAACAAAACGCAGTCTTCCCGGGCACTGCCGAGCGCAGGCTGGAGCCACACCCTGTTCAAGACGCGGGAAGCAAAAAATACACTTGGTCGACTTCTTGGTGACGAAGTTGAAGTAGACCTTTTTGTACGGACAAGCCTGGTTGCATTTGCGAAAGCCCTGACACTTGTCTTCATCGAGCATCACGATACCGTCTTCCTCGCGCTTGTAGATCGCCTGCGTCGGACAGGCTTTGAGGCAGGCGGGGTTCGTGCAGTGATTGCAGAGTCGCGGTAGATAAAAATGATAGTTGTTGGGATAGGTACCCGAGGAGGTGTCTTCGTCCCAGTTGGCGCCGTAGCCTGACTCGCCTTGTTGCTGCAGCCGGTCTGATTTACCTTCGAAGAATACTTCCTCAAAATTCAAAGGCCGTTCGCCGCCGTAGTCCTTCTCGTCAATGAGCGCCGGCATTTGCAGCTTGCCGTTGCGGAAACCACCATTGACCTGTTCCCAGTTCTTCGGATAACCCGGCCCGGGTTTAGTTTCGACGTTATTGAACAGGATGTTTTCCATGCCTTCGCCGCTGGTCCACAAGGTTTTGCAGGCGACCGTGCAGCTTTGACAACCGATGCATTTGTTCAGGTCGATGACCATCGATACTTGGCGCCCCATCTTTTCAAACCCCCTTCAAGATGTAGCCGTGGAGTCGACGAGCCACTGATGCTCGTGATCGACGAAAGCGTGAGCCAGATTGAGTGTGGCCTTTAGCAAGGCGTGAGCGTCGCTGCGTTCCGCAACGGTCCGAGCGAGATCGCCTACCCACCAGTGAAGATGGCGCTGCAGGAAGTCGCGCTGTGCGCGCTGCAAACCATTGCGCAGTGCATCATCGTCGCTGTTGGCCTCGTGCCAGGCGAGGAAATGCATGAATTCGAGTAGCACCGACAAATGGTCGGGTCGCCAAGCGTAATCTTCCCCGAGTTGATAGCCAAAGTGTTCAAAAAATCGTGCGACTTCTTCTTTGGCGGCGGCATTGGCTCCAGGGGCGAGTTCTTCGCGAATCGCAAGCGGTGGACCGCGATCGCCGACTTCGAACAAAGCGCTGAAGCTTTTGCCGATATCTTTGGCAAGCATTTCGGCATCACTCGTTTCGTAGTCGAGTGCGGCAGCCACGAGCTCGGCCGCCGAGAATTCGTACGGCAGTGCCTCGGATGCCACCTGCAGATGTTCGATCAGCGCATCGTATTCAAGCCAGCCACGGGCGATGCTGCCCTCGGGTGAGGCCATGAGCCGCGATAGACACGCGTAGATTTCAGCGCGAGCCATCACGCGATGCGCGTCTTGGCCGCTGAGATCTTGCCGCGTGAATGCAGCTTGAAATCGCAGGTGAAGTCGCGATAGGTCTGGTTCGGCGCATAGGCGAGCACGCGATAACCGAGATGCCCGTAGTCCCCTGCGACCGAGGTCGGTTTGACGAGCCCTGCAGTTGGAATGACTGCCGAGAAGTTCTGCTTGCCGCGGAACATCAGCGGGTCCCAGCCGTGATACATGTAGACCGTGCCCGGCATGATGCCGGCCGAAACGTGTGCCATACAGATGAAGCGACCACTGTCGTTGAATACCTCGATGAGGTCTCCATCGCGGACATTACGCGTCGCTGCATCGTCGGGGTTGACGAAGATATCGGGTTCACCGCGTTGTAAAGACACGAGGAACGAGTCATCGCGCCACATGCTGTGCACACCGTGACGCGCGTGTCCCATCGTCATCTGCAGCGGGAAGCCGGCCTGTTTCAGTGGCGGGTGGTAAACGGGCAGCGCTTCGTCGAATTTCAGAAACCACTCATGATCGATATAGAACTGCTGCCGACCGGTCAGAGTTTCATAGGGACGCTTGCCATGCACCGATTCGGCGATGTCCGCATGGAAGGGACTGTCATCAGAGCTCCATACGGTACTGCCGACCGACTCATCGACCCGCACGATACCTTTGGCAGCAAACTCCGCGAAGCTCATCTTGGGGATGCCGGGCGTGGCATTGATGATGAACTGCACGATATCGCGCGAGTCTTTGATCGCGCCCTTCATGGTGTAGAGCTCGAGGGTGCGTTTCAGGTCGCGGCGGAAGGTTCGGCCATCGACGTCGTCTTTGATTGCCGGGGTGCCGCGATCGCGCGCTACGTTGCTGATCGCTGCTGAGATGCGCCGCAGTGCTTCGAAATCATCGACCGACTCACCGAGCGGTGCCACGGCCCGATCGAGCACCTGCACATAGGGGTGGCGTGATTGCAGCATGATGTCGGCGCGTTCGTAGTGGTGCGCGATCGGCAGCACGATGTCGGCGTGCAGCATGGTGATGCCGGCATCGGGCACCAGCGCCACGATCATCTCCAACTTCTCGAATGCTTCGGTACGCCAGCGGTTGCCCGAGGCGCGCCAGTTGGCGCCGTTTTCGCCGGCAAAGATGCCCATGCGCCAGCCGTTTTTGCCGTACTGCGGAAACCAGTCTTCCTTCAGGCTGTGCTGATAGTGCGAGTCGAATTCGTCAGCGAGCTTCTTGCCGTAGATCTTCTCGTTCAGTTGCTTCATCTTGCCGTGGTCGTAGTCCCACAGTGTCGAGGCGACAATGCGTGTCGCCGCACCGACCCCGGCAAAAGCAAATGAGGTGATGCCGCGAGATTTCGGGCCGTTGGCCATCTGCACGCCGCCACCTTCGTGGCCGGTCGCGCCCGTAAGCGCGCACAGCAGCACCATGGCACGTTGCAGGATGTCGCCGTGTAGCCATTTGCAGGCCGAGAAGCCGGCGTAGATCATTGCGCGCTCGCCGGCTTTGGCAAATTCGCGCGCCACGGTACGCATGGCGTTTGGATTGAGGCCGGTCTCCTCTGCCATCTTTTCCGGACTGTGATCGGCCGCGCGTTTTTTGAGCAGCGCAAATACCGTGGTGACGCGCACCGTGCCGGTACGCGTCTTGACGGTCCATTGTCCTTCCAATGCCGGTTCGATGTTGCCGAGCGCAATGGACTCGAACTTGCGACGTCGTCGACCGACGGGCGCATCGGCGGCGCCCGTACCGGGTGCCTGCACCATGCGGTTGGTCTTGCGGTCCCACATGTAAAACACGTTCTCGCGCACCGCCAACATGTCGACGAGACTCAAATCCTCGGCACGCAAGAATTCGCCATTGTCTTCGCGCACCAGAAACGGCAGGTCGGTCTGCTCGCTGATATAAGCCGCGTTGTAGCGTTTCTCATCGATGATCGTGTGGATCATCGCGAGCGCGAGCGCGGTATCGGTGCCGGGCTTGATGTTCAGCCACTTCGATGAGTGCATAGCCGTAGGCGTGAACTCCGGCGAGATGGTCACGACCTCGGTGCCGTTGTATTTGGCTTCCCAAAAGAAATGCGCATCGGGAATACGCGTGACCGCCGGGTTTGCCATCCAGACCAGCACGCACTTCGACTTGAACACCGCAGCCATGGTGTCGCCGAGATAAGTGAGACCGGTCGTCATGTAGAACCCGGTAGGCAGATCGCCCACTCCGGAGTAGAACTCGGGCACCGTCACGCCCGTGATGTTCGAGAAGCGGGCGAGCGCTGAATAAGACGCCATCTTGACGGCGAGCTGCGTGCCGCTGCCGAGCGTGATCGAATCGGGTCCGTGTTTGACCGAAACTTCAATGAATTTTTCGGCGATTTCGCGCGTGGCTTGATCCCAAGAAATGCGCTGCCACTTGCCTTCGCCGCGTTTGCCCACCCGTTTCATCGGGTAGAGCACGCGCTGCTTGCCGTACATATAGCGCGCATGGCGCAGGCCCTTGTTACAACCGCGCGGGCCGTAATCGGGTACATCGGGCGTACCCGATCGTTCGTATTCAGCCTGTTGTTCTTCGCGCCAGACGACACCGTTGCGGATGTAGACGTTGAAGGCGCAGGTGCCGGCGCAGTTCGTGCCGTGCGTCCCGTGAGCGACTTTGTCCCAAGTCCATTTGCGTCGCCAGACGTCTTCGATGCGTCGATAGGGTCGTGCTAGGGCATCGGCGGCCGCTTGACCGTGCTGCAGGGCGAGCAGGGTCGCACCGGCAGCGGCCATGCGGTTGAAGAATTCTCGACGACTGACTGACATGCACACCCCCGAAACAGGAGGCTAGTGCAGCGAGGCGGGTTTATTCAGCAACCGGGGACAGGCGCGCCACACCGCGGTCAATTAGGCGGTGTCAGCTAGCGCTCCCGGCCGTCGTCGTCTTCCGAGTCGTCCTCGTCCCAGTCGTCATCCTCGTCTTCGTCGTCCTCGTCCTCATCCTCGTCATCTTCTTCGTCATCGTCTTCCCAGTCTTCATCGTCGTCTTCATCGGACCAGCCTTCCGGCTCTTCGATGAGTTCGAGGTCGAGTTCGTGCCACTCTTCGAGGTCGAGTTCTTCGATTTCGCCGTCGAGGTATTCGATCTCGACGAGCTCGGCATCTTCGTCGACCGACAAGACGCGAAAAGTTTCTTGGTCGTCGACGTTTTCGTACCACTGGCCCTTGACGGGTTCGTTGTCTCTGCTCACGGAAGTCACCTCAAAACGGCCGGCAGTGCCGACGGACGTGGATAGTTGTACAGATTTTACAGCGACTCTGAACTATAGTGCCACGCGTTCAGGATATTGTTTTCCGGCATGACTTCTCGCTCCCACTCTGCAGCTCCCATTTCCCCGCTGACCCGCGCCCGACGCGTGGTGATCAAGGTGGGTTCGGCGCTGTTGGTCGATGGGGCGAGCGGCCGACTCAATCGTTCCTGGCTCGAAACTCTCATCGCCGACGTCGTTCGGTTGCGCAAGCAGGGCAAAGAGGTGGTGCTGGTCTCCTCGGGGGCGATCGCACTCGGCCGGCGGCATCTTGGCTTGCCACGGGGGGTGTTGCGGCTCGAGGAGAGTCAGGCCGCCGCTGCCGTCGGGCAGATTCGCCTCGCCCATGCCTATAAGGAACTGCTTGAGCAGTGGGATTTACCGGTGGCCCAAGTCCTGCTCACGCTCGAAGATAGTGAGCAGCGGCGTCGCTACCTCAACGCGCGAGCCACTCTTAACGCGCTGCTTGCACACGGTGCCGTGCCGGTTATCAACGAGAACGATACGGTTGCAACCGCTGAGATCCGTTATGGAGACAACGACCGTCTGGCCGCCCGCGTGGCACAGATGATCAGCGCTGATTGCGTGTTGCTGCTCTCCGACATCGACGGTCTCTACACATCTGACCCGAATATCGATCCGCGAGCCGAGTTCATCCCGTTGGTACGCGAAATTACGCCTGCTATCGAGGCGATGGCTGGCGCTTCGGCTTCCGAGGTCGGCAGTGGCGGCATGACCACCAAGCTGATGGCTGCCAAGATCGCCGTGGCTGCGGGCAGTCACTTTTGCATCGCAGCCGGCGCGCCGCGACACCCGGTTCGACGTATTGAGCAGGGTGCTCGCTGCACTTGGTTCAAGCCGTCCGCTACACCGGTCGCTGCGCGCAAACAATGGATCGCCGGCGCGCTGCAGCCAGTCGGTCGGCTCGTGGTCGATGCGGGTGCAGCCAAGGCCTTGCGCGGCGGTAAGAGCTTGTTACCGGCGGGCGTGACGGCGCTACGGGGTCGTTTCGAACGCGGCGATACCGTTGGTATTTTCGATGCCGACGGAAGGGAGATCGCGCGTGGCATCGTGGCCTACAGCGACGCGGATGCCGCGCGCATCATCGGTCGTCGCAGCAGCGATATTCCAGCGCTACTCGGCTTTACCGGTCGTGACGAGCTCGTGCATCGCGATGATTTGGTGCTGCAATGACTAATCTCAGCGATATCGCTGTGCTGATGACGGACCTCGGTCAGAGGGCGCGAGCGGCACAGCCTTTGCTCGCTGCCGCGTCGCGCGAACAAAAAGATCGCGCGCTGCTCGCGGCTGCCGCGGCCTTGCGTAGCGAGCAGCAGCGCGTCTTGGCCGCCAACGCCCTCGACCTTGGCGAAGCTGAAGCGCGTAACTTGAGTGCTGCAATGCTAGATCGTCTGCGACTTGATCCGGCACGTGTTGAGGCGATGGCCGTTGGTCTTGAGCAGATCGCAGGGCTTGCTGATCCGGTGGGTCGAGTGCTCGCCGAGTGGACCCGCCCCAACGGACTTGTTATCACCCGCGTTGCGGTCCCGCTCGGGGTCATCGGCATCATCTACGAAAGCCGTCCGAACGTGACGGCCGATGCCGGCGCGTTGTGTTTGAAATCGGGCAACGCCGTGATTTTGCGCGGCGGTTCCGAGAGCACACGCTCGAGCGCGGCTATCCATGCCTGTTTGGTTGCCGGAGTGCGTGCGGCCGGCTTGCCGGCGGATGCCATTCAACTGGTACCGGTCACTGATCGCGCAGCCGTCGGCTACATGCTGGCTGAGATGCGTTCATATCTCGACGTTTTGGTGCCGCGCGGCGGCAAGAGTCTCGTGGCCCGCGTGCAGCAGGAAGCGCGAGTACCGGTCATCGGCCATCTCGATGGCAACTGCCACGTGTATGTTGACCGCGATGCCGACCCGACGATGGCTTTGGCGCTGGCACTCAACTCCAAGTTGCGTCGTACCGGCATTTGCGGAGCGGCGGAAACTTTGCTGGTCGATCGCGCTGCGCAAGGTGGTCTGCTTCGTCCACTCGTAACGGGTTTGTTGGATTCGGGCTGCGAGGTGCGCGGTGATGCGGCAACACTTGCGGTCGACTCGCGCGTCAAGCCCGCAGACGAGTCTGATTGGTACACCGAATATCTCGACTCCATCATCGCCGTCAAAGTGGTTGATGGTGTCACGGAGGCGATGGCGCATATCGCGCGCTATGGTTCATCCCATACTGAGAGCATCATCACCGCCAACGCAGCGACGGCTGAACGTTTTTTGAGCGGAGTCGACAGCGCCATTGTGTTGCACAATGCATCGACGCAGTTCGCCGACGGTGGTGAGTTTGGCATGGGTGCAGAGATCGGTATCTCTACTGATCGCTTCCATGCGCGTGGGCCGGTGGGTGTCGAACAGCTGACGAGCTATAAATATGTCGTCAGAGGCAGCGGTCAGCAGAGACCTTGAGCGCCACCGCGCAACGAATAGATATTCTGCAGGCCGCGTTCGCGCAAGCTTTGGCAAGTGGCGAGACTGCGCTTACCCGCGCTACAGACCAGGAGATAGCGGCCATCGCTCGGCAAGTTACGACCGAGCAGCAGTTCATTCATCGACACGCATAACAGCGATGAGGCCGAGAGTGGTTTCCCTGCGACCTCTGTTGGATCGCGGATGTCGATTACCTGAAAGCCCGCATCGCAGGCCATCTCGAGATTTTTGAACTCAACTTCGAGCTCGGAATTATCCAGCTGTACCGTGCGTGGCGGCAGGCGCGCACAGACAGCGCTGCACTCTGCAGAGCGTGGTGCCTTGATGCGCGAGCTCGAACCTTGCAAAAGATCGATGATCAGCAATTCATTTTGCAGACGCCCTGGAAGCTCGAGCAGGATCTTGAGTGCTTCGAGTGCTTGCAGTGCGCCCAAGATGCCGGGTACGGGTCCGAGCACGCCCGCTTCGGCGCAGTTACCCACCAGCCCATCGCGAGTCGCTTCCGGCCAGATGCAGCGTAGACAACTGCCCCCAAGATGTGGAGCGACCACCTGCAGTTGCCCTTCGTACTGATGGACGCTCGCGAAGATCGTCGTCGTGGCGCTGCGGTGAGCATGGTCGTTCAATAGGAACTTGCTTGCGAAGTTGTCGGTGCAGTCGATGACGAGATCGCAATCGGCAAGCAGGCGTTCAATATTTTCCGCAGTCAGTCGCTCTTTATGAACATGGGTCGCGACACTCGAGTTGAGTGCTGCGACACGGGTGGCAGCAAGCTCTGCCTTGGGCTTGCCGCAGTCCGCTAATGCATACCAGCACTGCCGGTGCAGATTCGAAGGCTCAAGCGCGTCGCCATCAATGATGACGAGTTGACCGATGCCGGCGCCAGCTAAAAATTGCAGCACAGGCACGCCGAGGCCGCCTGCGCCGACCACTGCGACGCGCGCAGCGGCGAGTTTTCTTTGGCCGTCGGCGCCGACTTCACGTAGCGCCATTTGCCGCGAGTAGTCGGGCGCGGGCAGCTCAGTGTGAGTGCGGGGCGCATGGTCGTCGTGCGCGTGTGCGTGGTGCGCATGATCATGATGCGCATGATCATGATGCGCATGATCATGATGCGCATGATCATGATGCGCATGGTTGTGTGTCGCGGCTGCTTCAGCGCAGCGCTCGCAGTTCACCCAGCCGGAGTCACCGTCCTCGTAGTGTTCCTTTTTCCAAATCGGTACGCGATGTTTGACTTCGTCGATGATGTAGCGACAGGCACGAAAAGCCTCGTCGCGATGCGGCGCTGCGACCCCGACCCACACTGCGATTTCGCCGAGCGGCAGGTCACCAATACGGTGTACGCAGCGCGCCTGTGTGACGGAAAACTTTTCGCAGGCTTCGGCAACAATGCGCTCGCCTTCCTTGATCGCCAAGGCCTCAAACGCTTCGTACTCGAGTCGGGTGACTCGCCGACCCTCGTTGAGATTGCGCACCCAGCCCTCGAAGGCCGCATAGCCCCCGCAAGACGGATCCTCAATGCTTTGGCGCAGTGGTGCGACGTCGATGACGCTCGAGCTAAAACTGAAGCGCGACATGGTTTTCAGCCGCCGGCAACGGGCGGGATGAACACCACCGCATCGCCTGCCTGCAGTGGTTGATCCCACGGCGCAAACTCACCGTTGATCGCGACCCTGAGCATCGTGATATCGAGAGTGAAGGTATGTCGGGCGGCGAGCTCACGATAAAGATCGGCGGCGGTAGCCGCGGTACTTGTGAGCTCTTCTTCGCGCTGGCCTGCTTGTTCACGCAAGATGGCGAAATATTCGATGCGCAGGCGACGCTCGATTGGGTTCGTGGCATTCAAGGCTTGCATGATGGCTGAGTATTCCGCGCCAGTGTTGGCGTTGTCGAGCGCACGGGGGTTAGGCAACGTCAATAAGGCTACCGGGTGCTGCAGCAAAAATTTACGGGGGCAAGCCTTTCCCGCCGCCCATTGCTCGCGAAGCGCAGGTGCTGCTGCCGGTTCGTAAAGGGCGCAGAGCGGCTCGGGTAAGCCGTCGTGGTGCGAGCGAAAGGCGGTGGCGAGTTGCGTCGGGTCGCGCTCTGCAAGCAGGTACTCGAGGGTATCGCGCTCAAGCAAAGGCAGATCGCAGGCGAGCACCAGCCAGGCGGCGTTGGGTTCGTTGTCAAAGGCGGCGAGGATGCCCGCCATCGGCCCCGTGACGCCCGCTCGATCGACGATCTGCGGATAGCGTCGCCGCAACGGATCATCGGTCTGATCGGCTCGCACCGAGACGTAGACTTTGGCGGTGACACGCGCGAGCAGTTGGACGGCATGCTCGAGTTGACTCTGCCCGTGATAATCGAGAGCGGCCTTGTCACGCTGCATGCGCGAACTTTTGCCGCCGCAGAGGACGAGGCCAAAGATAGCGGCGTGCTGCATCACTCGCCCCGGAAGCTGCGCTTGCCGCCATCTTTGGCCAACAAGCGTATGTCGCTGATGCGAATCCGATGCGAGAGCGCCTTGCACATGTCGTAGATCGTCAGCGCTGCGACCGAGGCACCCGTCAAAGCTTCCATCTCCACCCCGGTCTTGTGTGTCGTGCGTACCGTACAGACGATGCGTATGTGTCCGTTCTTGCCGCTGCTGATGTCGAGATCGCAATGTTCGATGGGCAGTGGGTGACAGAAGGGGATCAGTTCGTGGGTGCGCTTGACCGCCTGCACGGCCGCGATGATCGCAGTGTCGAACACCGGTCCTTTGGCGGTGCGATGTCCGCTTTGAGCGAGGGCAAGCGCAACAGCCTTGGGCAGTATCACGGTGGCCTGCGCCGAAGCCGAGCGCGCCGTCGCGTTTTTATTCGTGACGTCGACCATGCGCGGGCGGTTGTGTGCATCGAGATGCGTGAGTCCGCTCGTGCGCGCGGATCGGGTGGCCGCCGCTGATTTGGAGGTTTTTTTCATTTTCAGCCGCCGACGTGAAACATTTCGACCTTGGGTTCGGTTTGCGTACGGCGTGCAGCGCGCTCTTCGCTGTAGCGATCTTCTCGATCATTCCAAACGCCTTGCATGATCTGCAGCAAGGTTTCATCGCTCGCCCCGGATCTCAGTGGGCCGCGTAAATCGGTACCGCGAGTTGCGAACAGGCAGGTGTAGAGTGTGCCGTCGGAGCTGAGGCGCGCCCGTGAGCAGTCACCACAGAAGGGCTGTGACACCGACGAGATGAAACCGATTTCGCCACTGCCGTCGGCAAACGAGCGCCGCTTGGCGACCTCGCCCGTGTAATTGGGTGCGAGTGGCTGCAGCGGCCAGCGCGCAGCGATGCGCTCGAGCAATTCGCCGGAAGGCACAACCTTGTCGGACTGCCAGTCGTTGCGATTGCCCACGTCCATGTATTCGATAAAGCGCACGATGATGCCGGTGCCGCGAAAACGTTCGACGAGTTCGAGCACCGTGTGATCGTTGATACCGCGTTGCACGACGGCGTTGATCTTGATCGGAGTCAAACCGGCGCGTTGTGCCGCCTCGATGCCTTCGAGCACCTGTTGTACGCCGCCGAAGCCGCCGCTCATGCGGGCGAACACCAGCGGGTCGAGGCTGTCGAGACTGACCGTGATACGCGAGAGGCCAGCAGCCTTGAGTTCCGCGGCGTACTTGCCGAGCAGAATGCCGTTGGTGGTCAATGCAATATCTTCGATGCCCCCGATTGAGCCCAAGTCACCGATGAGATCGGCGAGGTTGGGTCGCAGCAGCGGTTCGCCACCTGTGATCCGCAGTTTGCGCAGGCCGAGCGTGGCTGCGAGTCGCGTGAGTCGCAATATCTCCTCGAACGACAGACGCTCGCTCGATTTCAGAAACGAATAGCCGTCATGAAAAATGCTCTGCGGCATGCAATAAGGGCAACGAAAGTTGCAGCGATCCATGACCGAGATGCGCAGGTCGCGCAGCGCTCGTCCGTGCCGATCGCTGATCTCGACGGTTTTTGCCGAGCGGGTTCGTAGCGGTACGATCACTTCTTTCATGGCCTGCGGTTTCACCAGCGATGGAGTCGGGTGACGAACCCTTTGGGATATTCATTCGGTCCGGGAGGCAATTCCACGAAGCCATCGGTCGCGAGCAAAGAAACATGATCGCCGGATCCGTGTGTGGGGCAGGGAACTGCCCAAGGCCGACCCCAGTCATCGCCTTCAATACGCACCGGTAAAAATGAGGTCAGTGCAACCTTGACGTCGACAGCTGTGGCCAGCGCAATCTTTTCGAGAGGTTTCGCTGTTGCCCCCATGGCCGTGTAGAGACCAGGGATGACGTAGCGCGCCAAACACACCAGCGTCGATACCGGGTTGCCGGGCAGAGCGAAGACTGCCGTGCCGGCCGGGCCAATGCCGAACCACAGTGGTTTACCCGGTCGTTGTGCAACCTTGTGGAATACGCGTCTGACGCCCAAATCATTCAGTGCCTGCGGCAGTAAGTCGAGTTTTCCCATTGACACGCCACCTGAGAGGATGACGACGTCGTGGGTGTCCAGGTGTACCCGCAGTCGGCGTCGCAAAACATCGAGGTCATCGGCAACGTGATCGTCGGCAATTCTTTGGAAGCCGTGGCGACGCAGCGCTGTCACTACGCCGTACACATTCGAGCGGCGAATCTGATGGGCTGCGATCGGTAGACCCGGCTCAATGAGTTCATTACCGGTCGAGATCACGCTGATGCGCGGTTGCGCGCTGACTCGCACACGCGCCATGCCGGCGCTGGCAGCGATAGCGATTTCGGCGGCACCGAGGCGTGCCCCAGCGCTGATGAGCAAGTCGCCTTGGCGACAGTCGGTCGCGCGGCGGTGAACGTTGGCGCCTATCGTTGGTGTATGCGACGCCTGAATCCGAACTTTGCCCGCGTCGAACTCGAGCCGTTCGACCGGTACCACCGTTTCGCAGCCGACGGGAAGCACAGCCCCGGTCATGACTTCGATGGCGTGCCGCGGCGATTGCAGCGTCAACGCGGGATCACCCGCTGCCTGCATCGCTTGCAAAATAAATTCGTTGCCTGCGACATCACGGCTGATGGCGATGCCGTCCATCGCCACACGGTCGAAGGGAGGCTGGTCGCGTTCGGCGTAAACGTTCTCGCGCAACACCGATCCGCCGCACTGCACGAGTGGCAAAGATTCGATCGGCGAGCAGGTCAACTGCTCGCCGATCAGTGCATCAGCTTCGCTAGGCGAGATCATGCCCGGAGTTTAGCCCGGTACGGCCCGAGAGCCATCCGCCGCGCGGCGAACCGCCATTATTTTTTGGCGGTCTTTTCCCGATAGACGCGGATCTGGGCGTTGAAACGATCTGCCACGCCTTGCGCTTCGTCGACGGCCGCGTTCTGCTTTTGAGCCAGAATCTTGGCGCGCTCGTTTTTCTGATCGGTCGTGAGGCCGGGGTTGGCCGCCAGTGCCTCGTTGTGTTCGGTTTCGAGGCAGCTTTGATAAGCGGTGATCTCCGCATCGAAGGCTTTCACGGCCCGCTGCCCGGCCAGCATCTCTTCGAGACTGGCGGTGCTGCCGTCCGGAATCGACTGCGGAGCTTTGGGATAAGTGCAAGCCGCGTAGAGCGGAGCCGCGCTGAAGGCCGCAGCCAGAGCTAATGTGACGATAGTCTTCATGATCGAGAGTCCCCTCGGCGACCACTCGCCGGTAAGATCAATCTTAAGCCCGAGCTGCCGCCGGTGCTAGACTTACGATCACGCGCCCGTAGCTCAGCTGGATAGAGCATCAGGCTTCGAACCTGAGGGTCGGGAGTTCGAATCTCTCCGGGCGCGCCATTTCCCTCCCGCGCGGAATCGCCCATGAGACGCATCTTCGCCCACTGTCTGCTCATCGCCATGTTGGTCGTGGGTGGTCTGCAGGCAGCAGCGAAAGAGCGTATTTTTCACCGCGTTGGCACCGACGATCCGGCGACCATCGACCCGCACAAGGTGTCTTTGCCGGGCGAGCAGTTGATCGTCCTCGACCTCTTCATGAGTCTCACCACCCCGGGGATGGACGGGCGGCCCATGCCGGGCAGCGCTGAGTCCTGGACAGTAAGCCCCGACGGTAAGAGCTATGTTTTCAAGTTGCGACCGATGCGCTGGTCGGACGGTGAGGCCCTGACTGCTAACGACTGGGTTTGGTCGTTTCGGCGCATGCTCGATCCGAAGACGGCATTTCCGCTTGCCTCGCGCTTGTTCCCGATTCGCAATGCCCGGGCCGTCGCAGTCGGAGCGCAGCCGCCGAGTGCACTCGGGGTGACGGCGGTGGATGCACGCACGCTGCGTATCGAGCTCGAGGCGCCGACGCCGTACTTCACCGACATCATCATGGCTGCCGCCATGCCGGCTCCAAGGCATGTGATCGAACGTCACGGCTCGGCCTGGATCCGCCCTGAGAATTTCGTGAGCAACGGGGCTTTCGTGTTAGCCGAATGGCGTCCCAACGCGCACGTGCTGCTGCGCAAGAATGCGCGTTTTTGGGCCGCCGAGCGGGTGCGACTCGATGGCGTCTACCACTATCCGCTCGGTAATCCCGCCACCATGGTGCGGCGTTTCGATGCCGGTGAACTCGATCTCGTCATGGTGGTGCCACCCGAGCGCACCGACGAGTTGCGAGCGCGGCACGGCGAGTCGCTGCGCTTGGGTCGCGGTATCGCGACCGAGGTCGTGGTGTTCAACGTCAAGCGCGGTCCGACCGCCGACCCGCGGGTTCGACGAGCCCTGTCGATGCTGATCGAGCGCGAAGTGATTGCGCGCAACGTCATTGGTTTCCCGGGCGTCGAGGCTTATTCCTATGTTCCGCCGGGCGTGCTGCATTACGAGCGCGGAGCGCAGCCCGACTTTGCCACCTGGGCTGCCGATCGTCGGCTAGCGGAGGCTCGGCGCTTGTTGACTGCCGCGGGCTACGGTCCGGGCAAGCCGTTACGAGTTCGGCTCGCCTTTCCGAGCACTGAGCTTAATCGCAAGGTGGGCGTAGCAATGGCAGCGATGTGGACGCGTGCCGGCGTACAAGTCGATCTGCAATCCAAGGAAACCAAAGCACTGTTTGCCGACGTCGGGGTCGGTAACTTTGATGCGGCCCGCGCGGTCTGGCTGGCTGCAGCCAGTGACCCCTATGCCTATCTCGAGCGCTTGCTCTCGGTGGGTTCAGCAGTGGGCGTCAACACCTCGGGTTATGCCAGCACTGCTTTCGATGCCAAGATGCAGGCGGGTTCGATCGAGGTCGATATTGCTGCGCGCGCCGCGTTGTTGCGCGAGGCAGAGGCTATCGCACTGCAAGACATGCCGGTGGCGCCGATCTACTATCTGGTTGGGCGACGTCTGGTCTCCAAGCGCGTCACCGGCTTTGGCGACAACCCGCGCGGCCTGTACCCGACGTGGTTGATGAGTATCAGGTAACCCCTCGATTAGATCAGCAGTTAGATCAACAGTTTTTTAGTGAGGCCAAGGTAATGACTGCAGCTCCGGTGTATCAACCCACACGCGAAGAAAAGGCGCGTCAGGATTTCGTGCTCAGTCTCAAGCTGCTGGCCAATGGCAGCGCACAGCGACGAGTACGCGAAGTCTATGAGACGCAGGTGCTGCCCAAGGTGACCGCTGAGCTCGGTCGCCCGCCTGCGGCACGACGCGAGGTGGGCGGGGCACTCGCGCGTCGGGAAGAGTTTCGTCGTTGGGCGGTGTTGACTCACCATTCGCAGACCATGATGTGGGATGCCATTGAGCGCACCACGCGGCGTGTGTTGCCCGATGTCGAGCAGCGTTATCAAAGATTGCGCAGCGCCGATCAGTTGCACGGTTCTTTGACGTTGAACCCCGAGCTCGAGATTCCGACGCCTATTTCCAACACCGAGATTCACCGTCAGCCGGGGGGCTTCGTAGGCCGGTCGGATTGCGACGATCTCGCTCCCGGGCTGCGCTATCTCGGCGCGGCGGCGATCTACGCGGTGGGCAAAGGTCAGCAGGAAGCGGCGGGTGATGGGCGAGCTGCGCCCATTCTCGAGCAATTACGTCAGCGCTTTCCGGGACTCAAGCCGCGCCGCATTCTGGATCTCGGTTGCGGTATCGGTGTGCACTCACAGGCGATCGCGTTGTCGTTCCCCGAGGCTGAGTATCACGGTGTCGATGTGGCTGCGGGGTTATTGCGGCTCGCGCACGTCATGGCCGAAGAGCGCAGCCTGCCTATTCACTATCACCAGCAAGATGCCGCGCATACCGAGTTCGCCGACCAGAGTTTCGATCTGATTCTCTCCAACATCCTGTTCCACGAAACCAATTCGGCGCGCTTGCCGCAGATCCTGCGGGAGTGTCGGCGTTTGCTGCGGCCGGGCGGTGGTATGTTGCACGTCGATGTCCCGACGCAGGTGTCGCGCCTCGCACTCGCTGATCAAGTCATGAACGACTGGCAAGTGCGTTGGAACGGCGAGCCGTTTTGGACGGGCTTCGCCGAGCGCGACATGCTCGAAGAAATCGTCAAGGCGGGCTTCGATCGCGATCGTAGCTTCGTCGATTACGCGGCGCGTCTTGGCAGCACCATGTACGTGTTTGGTGCCGCAGCTTGATGGCTTTGTTGCCCGATTACTTGCGTTCGATCAGTTCTATCAGCTCACCGGCCGGACCGCGCAACGTCGCTGCCCGACGACCCGCATAGGCGAGGCCCGGGTAACGCGCGGGTGGCGTGATCCAATCAAGCTGCAGTGCATCAAGATCTTTGACGCTGAAGGTGGTCGAGACGATGCCGGGTGGCAGCTCGCCCTCGGCTTGCGGGCGAGGACGCGTGCGACTCGAATAGCCGTCGAACTCGATCAAGTTGCCGGGCTCGGCCAGCCGCGCGGTCGCAAGCGGTGTGAGTTCGTCGTCAGCCAAATTTTGCGCGCGCTTGACGACGCCGACCGAGAGCATCCGCGCCTTGTTGCGCACCAACGTAAATGATTGGGCGTAGAAGTCGAGCAGGGCGTCGATGTCGGGTCCACCAACCACCATGATGAATATGCGACCTACTGGGCCACCCGGCAGCGGCAGGATGGATTTGCTGCGATCGCCCGTTTCGGCGGTTAGATAGAGCACTTCGCCGCTCGGACCGACCACTTGGAAAGCACGGATCGTTGGAAAAGCGCCAAGCGGTGCGGGTTCGCCGATCACGACGAAGGGTGACTCGCGCAACTGTTCGCGCAAGCCGTCTGGGTCGTCGACGATGAGCTCGATACCGTTCCAGCCCCAGGTGGTCAGGGGTTTCAGGTCTGGCGGAGGCGCATCGCCCTCGATCACACGAATGTAAACGTCCGGTGCCGGGTCTGCGCTTAGCAATAGATAACGCTTGCCCGCCGCGCGGGGTGCGCCCCAGCTTGCGGCAAGCTCCGCAGAGACTGTGCCGCGCTCGCGTACTTTGTGATCCAGCCAGCGGGCATAGTCGCGCTCGACAGACTCGAGATCATGCGAAGTGAAGGTTGCCATCTCAATGCGCTGCAAAGCGGGGCCTTCAGCGCGCGCGACAGCGCCGAGAGCACAACAAGCGAGGATGAATGCCAGCAATGTTTTCATGTACATGTCCTGCACGCGGTACGTTCGAGTCGAGTCCCCCAACATCCTACCAACAGTCAGGTGTCCACGGCAGCGTTTACCGCTAACATCGCTGCTCGCGTGAGTACTCCATACCCTCATCTTTTTTCGTCGTTGCAGCTCGGTAGCGTGCAGTTGCGCAATCGCGTCGTGCACGCATCGATGTCCACGCGTTATGTGACCGGTGGGCGGGTGACTGATCGCTTGGTTACCTATCACGCCAATCGCGCGCATGGTGGTGCAGCGATGCTCGTCACCGAGCCGCTCAATCTTCTGCCGCGTCAGCGCAACTTGCAGAAGGTGATGGTGCTCGACCCCGATAATCGTGCGGGGCTTGCCCGCTGGGCGGCTGCGGTACGCGCTGCCGACTCGCACTTGATCGCGCAGATTCAAGACCCGGGCCGTGGGCGACATCAGCCAGGGCGCTCGCACGATGCGATCGGACCCTCGGCTCTGCCTGATGATCTCAGTTGGACAGTACCCCACGCACTAGATACCGACGAAGTCCTGCGGATGATCGAGGACTTTGCAGCCGCCGCCTTGATTTTGCGCGATGCGGGTTTTTCCGGGGTTGAGATCTCAGCCGGTCACGGTCATTTGTTCCATCAGTTTTTGGCGGCACGCTCCAACATCCGGCGCGATCGCTATGGCGGAGAGCTTGCGGGTCGTGCGCGTCTGCTCACCGAGTTGTGTCTGCGGCTACGCGAGGTTTGTGGCACGCAGTTTCTGATCGGCGTCAAGTTGCCGGCAGAGGATGGCATGCCGGACGGCATCGATCTCGATACGGCCAAGGCGATCACGCGGCTCGTACACGCGACCGGAACGATCAACTATTTGACCTGGTGTTGGGGTGCGCATTCGGCAACGCTTGATTGGCATTTACCGGATCTCCACGGTCAGCGTGCGCCGTACATTGAAAAGATCGCAGCTCTCGCTGCCGAAGCGCCGGGTGTTGCCATCGGTGCGCTCGGTCTCATCACCGACCCGAACGAGGGCGAGCGTTTCGTGCGCGACGGTCTCGCTGATCTCGTAATGCTCGGTCGGCCGCTGGTGACCGATGCGGCGTGGGGCCTCAAAGCTTCAGAGGGTCGCGAAGCGCAAATTCGCTATTGCGTCTCGTGCAACACCTGTTGGGGTGCGATCGTCGGTGGCAGCACTATTTCCTGCGACAACAACCCACGCGTTGGCGAAATCGACGAGATCGATTGGCGACCTGCACCGGCAGCCTTGCGTAAACGCGTGGTGGTGGTGGGCGCTGGGCCCGCCGGCCTGGAAGCGGCCTGGGTTGCCGCAGCACGCGGTCATGAAGTGACGGTGTTTTCGGCAACTTCGGATGTCGGTGGCAAGACGCGTCTGCACGCGTTGTTGCCGGGCGCCGAAAATCTGAGCAGTGTCTACGACTATCAGCGATTGCGGGCCGATGAGTTCGGCGTGAAGTTTGTTTTCGATCAGTTCGCCACTGCCGATGACGTGCTGCAACTTGCACCCGAGACGGTGGTGCTCGCCACGGGTTCATCGCCCACTTGGCCAGAATGGCTGCCGCAAGAGTACCGTGATGCCGAATTCTTTCCGGACATCCGGCAGATCGCGGCGCGCTTTGCGACGCGACGCCAACGCGAGAGCGGCACCGCGGTGATCTTTGATCAGGATCATACGGCTTTCACGTATGCCACGGCCGAGGTGCTTGCCCGTTGCTTTGAGCGTGTGGTCATCGTCACACCGCGCGAGGGCATCGCAGCGGAAGAGCCGCTCGTCAATCGGCAAGGCATACACCGCCGCATGCCGCAGAAAGGCATTATCGTTGAGGCTTGGGGTATGCCGGTGTTCGACGAGGGTTTGTTCGAAGGGCGCATGACCGTCAGGCACGTCATGGGTGGTGCCGATCGTGTGGTCGAAGATGTGGTACTGATGACTCACGCCACCGCTCGCGCTCCAAACGATGCGCTTTTCCTGCCCCTCAAAGAAAAAGGCGTCGAAGTCATCCGTATCGGTGACTGTCACGCTCCACGTTCACTTCTGGTTGCAACTGGCGAGGGCTATCGCGCCGGTATGAGGCTTTGACTATGACGACAGCGACTCCCGATACCGAAAAGCCTTGGCCGAACCGGCTCTACTCTTGGTACGTCGTAGCGTTGCTCGTCGTCTCCTACGCCAGCGGTGTCGTCGATCGCATCGTCATCGGTCTGCTCGTCAAGCCGATCAAGGAAGACCTCAATTTATCCGACACCGAAATGGGCATCATCCAGGGCCTAGCATTTGCGCTGTTCTACAGCCTCTTCACCTTACCTATCGGTTTTTTAGTCGACCGTTGGAGCCGCAAGGCGGTGATTTGGGGCGGGTCGTTTATCTGGTCCTGCGGCACGATCGCCGGTGGTTTTTCCAATTCGTTCTGGGCGCTGTTTTCTTCGCGCGTGGTGATGGGGGCGGGTGAAGCGACGATCACTCCGGGCTCGTCATCACTGATTGCCGATTATTTCCCGCCTAAGATCCGGCCGCGCGCCTACGGGATATTCGCGATGGGTGGTTCGATCGGCATCGGCATCGCTTATCTGCTGGGTGGCGTGGCCATCGGTTTCGCCGATACGGTCAAAAGTTGGTCGCCGACGTTGCTCGGCGGGTTCGCCACTTGGCAGATCGTATTTTTGATTGTGGGTATCCCCGGGTTGCTGCTCGCGGTCCTGATGGCTTTGACGATACGTGAGCCGGAGCGTCGTGGCGCAGTAACGCCGCAGGGCACCAAGATTTCTTTGGTGCCGCTGTGGCGCGAACTCTCGACCAATCGGATTGCGCTGATGGCGGTGATGATGGGCACCATCATGAACGTGATGATCGTCAACGCGCAGTTGGCATGGTTCCCGAGCTTGTTTGTGCGGGTGCACGAGTGGGAACCAAAGCAGATTGCGATGTCGCTGGCGTTGGTCGGTGTGCCTTTTGGCATCTTGAGTGCCATCACTGCCGGTTGGTCGCTGACTTGGCTAGCCAAGCGTGGTCGCGAGGACGGCCCGATTCTCGTGATGATGCTGCAGTGTGCCTCGTGGGCCATTTTCGGTACGGCCAAGAGTTTGGCACCGACCCCGGAGCTTGCGCTGTTGGGTCACGTCTTCACGTCCTTGTTTGCGACCTGGGCCATTACCGCAGCACTGACAGCGCTTAATCAAGTCACGCCCAATCAGCTGCGCGGGCAGGTGGTTGCGGTATACACCCTGCTCACCGGGCTCGTTGGCATCGCCGTGGGTTCGGGCGCCGTCGGAGTACTCTCCGACTACGTCTTCAATTATCCAACCGGCATTGCGCCTTCGTTGGCGGTCGTCACCTTCACAGGTGGCCTTGCCGGCATCGCGATGCTGGCTTACGGGCGATTGAGTTACCGTGACGCAGTTCAGCGTGCGGCCAAATGGGGCGAGGGGAATTGATCATGCGTCACAAGCCGTGTTTGTCTCATGATGATGTACGTCAGATTGCCGAGGCCTGTCGAAATGAAGCGGCGACGCTTGGGATCGCCGTGACCATCGCCATTGCTGATGATGGCGGGCATCTGCTCTATCTCGAGCGCATCGAGGCGCGTGCCAGTACGGTGGCGGTCGCGATCGGCAAGGCGCGCACTTCGGCGCTGATGCGGGGCGCGAGCGGTAGCCTTGAAGCTCGCATCGCGAGCACTCCTGCGCTTCTCGCTCTTGATGCCATGCCGTTGCAAGGTGGCTTGCCGTTGTTGTTCGAGGGGCAATGCGTTGGCGCTATCGGTATTTCGGGCGGCACCGGCGCGCAGGATGAACAGATCGCTACGGCAGGTTGTCGGACCTTGTCGGCATGAAAAAACTCGGCGTCCTGTGGCTGGTGGTGTTCATCAGCCTGACGGGTTTCGGTATCACGACGATACCGTTCCCGCTGGTTGCCGAAGCTAAGGGTGCCTCTGACTTCTGGAAGACCTTCGGTGGCGCCGGGGTTTTCTCGCTGTTCCAGCTGCTCTCAACGCCACTTTGGGGTCGCTGTAGCGACGCCTATGGTCGCAAGCCGATTCTGATTTTAAGTTCCGCCGGTATGGCGTTGTCATTCGCTTGGCTCGCCTTCGCCACCTCGCTCGAGTCGATGTTGCTGGCGCGTGCTTTTGGTGGCGTCACCTCCGGTAATCTCGCCGCGGCTTTTGCCTACACGGCTGATGTCACCGAACCCGAAGATCGCGCCAAAGGGCTCGGTATCGTCGCCTCGGCATTCGGTGTGGGCTTTGCTGTGGGTCCTCCGCTTGGTGGCTTCCTCGGCACCATCGATCCCGTCCCCAGTTTGTTTTGGCCGGCCTTGGTGTCAGCGGGTCTATCAATGGTCGCTTTCATCGGTACGGTTTGGTGGCTCCCCGAGAGTTTGCCCGCCAACATGCGCAAGCCCTTCGGTCAAAAGACCGAGAGCGTGGACACCGAGCCGCGCGAGTCGTTTTGGGTGGCGCTGCAGTCCCGACCGATTATCGCGGGCTTGATGGCCGCCTCGCTGCTGGTTGCGGTGGCGGGTGCCGCGATGCAATCCGTGTTTCAGTTTTGGGGTCGTGACCTCTTCGACTATTCATTGCGTGACGTCGGTTTTCACTTCATGGCGTTCGCGCTTTTGTCAGCGGTCGGCCAAGCTGGTCTGGTCGGACCATTCGCCAAGCGATTCGGTGAGAAGCCGGTTGCAGTCGGCTCCATCATCGGCATCACCCTAGGTCTGCTGCTGTTCAGTTTCGCAATGAACGATGCGATGGTGTGGGTTGCGATCGCAATCTTCGGTCTGGCTAACGGACTTTTCCTGCCCACGATCAGCAGTTTGGTTTCGTTCGAGTCCGATCCGCGTTCGCGTGGCACGATGATGGGTATCTTCAACGCCTCAAGTAGCGCAGGGCGTATTCTAGGGCCAGCGATTTCTGGTCCGATCTATTTCAAGCTGGGTCCGGCTGCGCCTTTTCTGTTTTGTGCAGCGGCTACGATTTTAGGCGCCATACTGCTCAGCCGTGCACGGGCACGCCCGATCGAAGAGGGCGCGACTTAAGCTGATGTCACGACGACGATTCATCTGCGGATCATTGGCAAGCTTGCCGCTGGCAGCGCTTGCGCCCTCGGTATTTGCGCAAAGTGGTCGCACGACGGGAGTCAGCAGTCTTAGACGCTCGCGTGGCGGCACACTGACTACGCTCGATCCTCATCGCGCCCTGTCGGCGGTCGATTTCGAAGTTGCAGCCGATTGTTTCTTGGGCCTTACCACGCTCGATGCGCGGGGCCAGTTGATCGCCGGCTGCGCGCGCGATTGGCAGATCTCGACCGATGGTCGACGCTACGAGTTTCGTTTGCGTGCCGATCTGCGCTGGTCCGATGGGCGCGCGATCAACGCAGGCGATTTCGCCGCCAGCATCGGACGTTTGCTCGACCCCGCGACCAGTGCCTTACTGGGTTATCGATACGATGCCATACGGGGTGCTCGCGCGCGGCGCGAGTCGAAGTCGGTCGCGAATTTCGGCGTATCGGCGCCCGCGGTCGATCGGCTCGTCATCGAACTCGACCGACCCGAAACCGATCTTTTGAAACTTTTGGTACTGGCTTATCCGGTGCCCTTGCAGCTCATTGAGCAGCGTGGCAATGATTGGGCCAAGCCTCCGCATATCATCGTCAATGGCGCCTATCGTCCGGTCAGCTGGGCGCAGAATGGCAGTCTGATTCTCGAGCGCAACCCGCGGGCCTTGCGTCTTGGCGATGAGGTGGCTGCCGCGCAGCGCGTCGAATGGGTGATGGGTATCGATGATCCGACCCGTTGGCGTTTGTTCCGCTCGGGCGAGCTGCAGCTGGCACAAATCGGTGACGCTGCCGTACTCGAAACGGCGCGTCGCGAGATGCCGCGGTCTGTTCAGAGTGCGCCGTATTTTGGTGGCGGCTGGCTAGGGCTCAACGTCACTCGGGCGCCGCTCGCCGATTCGCGCTTGCGACGCCTGCTGTCTTTGGCCGTCGATCGCAACGCTTTGGTTTCGAAAGTGCGGCGCCTCGGTGAGAGTCCGAGCGAGAGTCTCGTGCCCGCAGCCGTCGATGATTACCCGAATCGCGCGCTGCCCGATTACGCGCGGCTGTCACAAGCTGAACGTTTGCGGCAAGCTCGTGAGCTCGCAGCGGCCCTTGGGCTGCAGCGCAGTAAGCCACTCGTACTGCGAGCAATTTATTCCAGCAATTCGCTCACTCAGCGCACCTTCCTCGCGCTCGATGCGATGTACTCGCCACTTGGTATTCGGCTCGATGCTCGAGGCCTTGAGTCGCGCGCCTACAGCCTTGCTCTCAATCAAGGCGACTTCGATCTCATGGACTATTCACCGTTTTCGGCCGTGCAGAGCGCGACGAGTTTCATCGGGCGATTTCAGAGCGGATCTTTCCTTAACTACTCGCGTTACTCGAATCGAGAAGTCGATCGCTTGATCGAGCTTGCCGAGCGGCAAATGGAACCTGCGCGTCGTGCCGAGTACTATCTGCAGGCCGAGAGCATCCTGTTGCGCGATCTGCCGGTCGTTCCCCTTTACTCAGGGGTTACGCATCGGCTCATTTCAACGCGTTTGCGGCATGCGGCGATGAACTCGGCGCTGGCGCTGCCTTCGCAGTATTTGTCTTTGCAAGGAACGAACCGATGAGCATTTACGAATTGAGCGCTAATCGTTTGGCGGGTGACTCGCAGAGTCTTGAGTTATTTCGTGGCCAGGTGTTGTTGGTCGTCAACGTCGCAAGTCGTTGTGGGTTCACGCCACAGTACGCCGGACTCGAGACGCTTTATCGTCGCTATCGAGATCGGGGCTTTGAGGTGTTGGGTTTTCCTTGTGATCAATTCGGTCACCAAGAGCCAGGTGACGATGCCGAGATCCAGCAGTTTTGCCGCACGCAATACGACGTGAGCTTTCCGATGTTCGGCAAGATCGAAGTCAACGGTGAGGGTACGCACCCATTTTATGTCGAGCTCAAGAAAGCAGCGCCGGGTGTGCTCGGTACCGAGTCGATCAAGTGGAACTTCACCAAGTTTTTGATCGATCGCAATGGACAGGTCGTCAAGCGCTATGCGCCGCAAGATAAACCCGAAAGTTTGGCTGCCGACATCGAGGCTTTGCTGTGACCCTTAAATCCGTCGCACTGCGCTGCAGTCTGCTCGCCGCGGTGACGGTGCTCACAGCCTCTGCTGCTGGCGCGCAACCTGCCGTATCGCCCGTCATCGAGGCACAGCCGATCGCACGGCCAGCGGGCAATGCGCTCGTCGCGGCGGCCAATGGGCTAGCCGTCGATGCCGGCATCGAAGTGTTGCGTGCGGGCGGCTCGGCGGTCGATGCCGCGATCGCCGTGCAGGCCGTGCTCGGGCTTGTTGAGCCTCAATCTTCGGGCCTCGGCGGCGGGGCTTTCCTGGTTCATTACGATGCGACAAGCGGTGATGTCGTGACCTACGACGGGCGTGAAATCGCGCCGCAGGGTGCGACAGCTGACATGTTTCTGGACGCTGCGGGCAAGCCTCTCGATGGTCTCACTGCAATTCGCTCGGGTCGTTCGGTCGGCGTGCCGGGTGCCGTCGCCATGCTCGAGCTCGCTCATCGTGATCACGGGCGACTGCCGTGGGCGGCGAGTTGGCAGCGCGCCGCGAACTTGGCCGAGGAGGGCTTTACGGTCTCGCCGCGGCTCAATGAAATGATTCGTGCCGCTTTGGCACGAGGACCATTGCCAGCAGCGGCGAGTGATTACCTGACGCTCGATGGTAAAACCGCACTGCCGGTCGGTCATCGACTCATTAATCCAGCCTACGCGGCGACCGTGCGGCGTATCGCTGCGGACGGTGCTGCCGGTTTTTACACCGGCACGGTCGCTGATGAAATCGTGGCTGCCGTGGCTCGCGAGCCGATGCCGGGGTCGCTGACGCATGCAGACCTTGCAGCTTACCGACCCAATCGCCTCGAGCCGATCTGTGGCGGTTATCGGGTCTATCTCGTTTGTGGCATGCGGCCACCTTCCTCGGGTGGCGTGGCGATTTTAAGCGTGCTCGGTACGCTCGAAAATTTCGCCATGGACCAGATGGGGCCAAGTAGCGTCGCGGGCTGGCACCATTTCATAGAGTCACAGCGTCTCGCCTACGCCGATCGCGACATGTACGTTGCGGATGATCGGTTTGAGTCGGTACCGCTCGCCGGTTTGATCGACAAAGATTATCTACGTAGCCGGGCGAGCTTGATCTCCTCGCAGGGCGCGATGAAGAGTGTTGAGGCCGGCGACCCGCCAGGCGCACGTCGGCGTGGTCGCGATGCCACGGGTCTCGGCACCGGCACCAGTCATTTTGTAGTCGTCGATCAGCGCGGCAACGTCGTCTCGATGACCACCACGGTCGAGGGTCTCTTTGGCTCGCAGCGCATGGCGGGCGGCTTCTTTCTCAATAATCAGCTGACCGACTTCAGTTTTCGACCCGTAGACGATCGGGGCGAGGCGATTGCCAATGCCGTTGCACCGGGCAAAAAACCGCGCTCTTCGATGTCGCCGACCATCGTGTTTCGCGATGGCCAGTTCGAGTTGGCGGTGGGGTCCCCCGGCGGTAACGCCATCATCGCCTACGTGTCCAAGGCCATCGTCGGCATGCTCGATTGGAACCTGACACCGCAGCAGGCCGTTGATCTACCCAACATGATCGCGCGCACGGCGCTCGTGATCGAGCGCGGGCGCACTGAGGCCGACTTGCTCGAAGGCTTGCTTGCGCTCGGCCATGCCACTTCGAGTGGTCGTGGTGCCGAAGGCTCGGGTCTGCATGCCGTGCGTCGTTTGCCTGACGGCAGTCTGAGCGGTGCTGCTGATACGCGCCGCGAGGGCAAGGTTGCCGTAATCGACTGACGTCGTTCGTTAGTCTCGGGCGAAGTCGCTGGCTGCAAGTACTTGCCGACGTCGAAATAGCGAGCCGAAAAATCGGCCTGCGGCCTTGCCGCTTGTGAGCCAAGCAATACGCGAGCCGTCACGATCATTGGCGAGAATGCGCTCGACCAGCCACGGTGCCACCGTCTCGACGCGGTCGGCGAGGATTTCATAGACCTTGCGGGTGCGTTCGAATTCGGCGGATCCGGGTTCGCCCATGTCGCGCTTGAGCAGGTCGGTCAACACGATGCCGGGGCTGAGATAGCAGATCTTGACGCCGCTACCTCGGGTTTCGGCGAGCAAGGCTTTATTGAAGTACGTCAGTGCAAATTTACTCGCCCCGTACAGGCTCATGCCGGGTCGCATCATGCCGTTCGAACCGAAGCCTTCCATGTTGTAGATCGTGCCTCGGGTAGCCTGCTGGCGCATGCCGGCAAGCACGATCTGTGTGGCATGTAACACGCCACTAAGATTGATGTGTTGAATGGCGCTGATATCCGCCGCCTGCATCTCGCCGCCACGCTGGCGTGAGTTGGAGACGCCCGCGTTGTTGATCCAGATGTCGACGCGACCAAAGGTGCCGATCGACTCGCGCCAGAGCTTTTCTAGGTCGGTACGCAGACTGACATCGCCGGCCACGCCAATCACGCGCGCACCATCGCGGCTATGTGAGGCGAGCTCTTGCGCTGCCGTTTGTACGGCAGCCTCGCTACGGCCAGAGATCACCACGTGGTGTCCACGCTGGAGGAATTCTGCGGCGAGTCCGCGTCCGATACCGCGAGTACTGCCCGTGATGACGATGACTTTTGCTGTTGTCATGGCGATAACCTTCCACCCGAGACGCGGTATTCGCCAACTTGCGCTTGTTGCTTTGACCAATGAGTGGTCAGCAGTCTCGCGCTACTGGGCGCGCCGCTCGAGCGCAGTATTCTTGAGCCTCGAAGGGGGACATTCAAAATGCTGAACGTGGTCGTCACCGGCGGCACTCAGGGTTTGGGCTACGCCTATGCTGGCGAGTTTTTGCGACGCGGAGCAGCGGTCGTCATTTGCGGCAGAGACGCCGCAAGAGTCACAGCTGCTTGCGAAAAACTCGCTGCGCAATATCAGGCGACGGAACGTATTCGCGGCATCGCTTGTGACATGGCCGAGCTTACCCAAGCCGAGGCGCTGTGGAATCTTGCCACAGAGCGCGGGCCAGTCGATATCTGGCTCAACAATGCGGGCTACGCCCGTACCGGTGTCGATTTCGCCGGTACCGCTCCTGCTGAGATCGATGCGATGGTTGACTCTAACGTCATAGGTTCGATGAATGCGGCACAGGTTGCAATCGCAGGTTTCAAGCGACAGGGTGGCCGCGGCAAACTGTATCTGACTTTGGGCGGTGGTGGCGCAAGCGGACGTGTAGTGCCCGGCATGGCTGTCTATTCCACTACTAAGCGCGCAGTGAAATATTTTGCTGGTGCGCTCGTCAAAGAGCGTAAGGAAGCCGGGGATGCGATCTTGATTGGCACCATCAGCCCGGGCGTCAACGTCACCGAGGGTTTGTTGCGTGAGCTGCAGACCTTAGCCCCGGAGTCGCGGGCGCGTGCTTTGAAGCAGCTTAATTTCATCGGCGAGCACGTGAGTACGACGGCGCCTTGGATTGTCGATCGCATCATTAACGATAGCCGACAGGGTAACGACATCACCTGGCTCACGCCCTCGCGCCTGTTGCGACGCTCGCTCGCGAGTTTGTTTGGTGTGCAGCGCGATGTCATTTCTACCTATATGAGTCGAGAGGGTCTTTGATGACTAACAGCCTTGCACCCTATGCCGCTGGCGACATTCTGGTGGCTGCGACGCAGTTGAATAATCCTGACGATGATCACGCTGGCCTTGGTGAGATTCGGCAGTACGATGCTGAGCTCGAGTTGAAGGCGGTGTTGTCACTGCCGCAAACCACGCATCTCGTGGGTGGTTTGCGTTTCGATAAAGAGGGGGTTCTCTGGGCCTTCGACAGTCAAGGCTTCGTGGTGCTCAATATTCATCCGAGCGGCGAGATTCGCACGCGCAGCGAGTTTGGCGAGCGGCCTTACTCGCATATACATTTTTGTCGCGACGGCAGTTTGCTGCTGGCCGAACACGTGGTGGGCGATGCCATCCTGCCGGAGATCGCCGCGCGGATGAAAACGCGTTTGTCATTCATGCCGGGCACGCAGCGTTTCGGTGACGGTCATGTGTGGCGATATGCCGCTGACGGCACTTTGCTGAAGGAATATGGCACGGCGACTCACGGTGGCATGGGCGGATTTCTCGGCGTCACCATGTCGGCATTGTCGCCCGATGAATCGACTCTGGTTTATTGCTCGGAAACGGGGCCGCGCTTGATGCGCTACGACCTCCTCGATGATCGACAGCTGCCCGACTTACAGAGTTTTGCGCCGCCTTTCCCCCCGGGCCCGCCGCCGATGTTTTTCGGCATGCAGTACGCGAGCGACGGCACGCTATACGTGTTGCGCGGCGCTGCGATTCATCTGGTCGATGCCGAGGGTCAGAGCAGGCGCGAAATTGCGCTGCCGGGCTTTGGTTGGGCGCTCATGCATCTGCAGGCCGATGGTCGTCATGCCATGCTGAGTAACTTTTTTACAGGCGAAGTGACGCGAGTCGATCTGGAAAGCGGTGCAAAGCTCAAGAGCGTCATCGCCGGCGGACCAAAGTCGGTTGCCGGGCTCGTCGAATATCACCCTTGAGCGGGTTGGACTTTCGCTATTCGTAGCGCAAGGCTTCGATTGGATCGAGCTTGGCGGCTTTCGAGGCCGGTGCGATGCCAAAGATCACGCCGACGAGCGCCGAGAACCCCGCTGCAGCCAACATCACCCATAGCGGCACATGCGCGGGTGGGAAGTTCGGAATCATCGCGGCGATTCCCATACCGGCCAGCATGCCGAGCACGATACCGATCAGTCCGCCAAGCAGGGACAGTAATGCCGCTTCGAGCAGGAATTGAATCAGGATATCTCTGCGGGTCGCACCGAGCGCTTTCAAGATGCCGATCTCGCGAGTTCGCTCGGTCACCGACACCAGCATGATATTCATGATGCCGATGCCACCGACCAGCAGTGAAATGCCGACAATGCCGGCGAGCACCGCTGTCGCGGTCGCCGTGATCTGATTGAACTGTTTGACGAACGAGTCGGCGGCGCGAATTTCGAAGTCCGCCGGGGCGTCAGGTGCAAGCTTGCGTGACTGACGGATGGCGCGTTCGGCGCGTTCTCGAACCTGATTGAGTTCTTCGAGGTTGGCTACTGTGAAAGACACCTGCATGAAGGGTCTTTCGAAAGTGCCGGTCAAGGAGCGCGCCACCGAAAAGGGGATGAAAGCGCGATTGTCCTGACTGAAACCCAAAATTTCGCCGCGCTTTTCCAAAAGACCGACGATGCGGAACCACTCACGGCCGATCAGCACAAATTCGCCGACGGGGTCTTTGGGCAGGCGTAGTTCGTCGCGTACCGCAACGCCGATGACGACCACTCGTCTGCCGTTGGCCTCGTCACTCGCGGTGAGGAAGCGACCCGATGTCGTGTTGACGCCGAGCACTTCCTGCGAGTCTTCGGTGGCACCGAAAATTTGTGGCCCCGCGGTACGACCGCGATAGGCTGCACCACCGAGCTGCGGAACGATGATCGGCGCCACTTTCGAGATGCCGGGTACGCGATAGCGCAGCGTTTCTACATCGCTGAAGGTGATGCGATTGATCCGCCCGGTACGAAAGTTCTGCTGCTCGTTGATGGCCTCGACGGTGAGCGTGTTGCTGCCGAGATCCGAGAACTGGTTGCTGATCGAGTCGGAAAAACCCTGCAGCACCGACACCACGGCGATGACAGCCATGGTGCCGATCAAGATTCCGAGAGTCGTCAGGAAGCTGCGCAGCCGGTGGGCATTGAGGCTTGCGAGAGCGGCGGAAAAAGCTTCTGAAAAGGCATTCATGCGGCACGCGGCGGGTTCAGTACATCTTCGACGACGCGACCGTCGCGTACACGGATGGTGCGGCGGCAGTGCGCAGCGATATCGGGTTCGTGAGTGACGATGACCACGGTTTGTCCTTGGGCGTGCAGAGCGTCGAACAACGCCATGATTTCGAGTGAAGTCCGCGAGTCGAGATTACCGGTCGGTTCGTCCGCTAGCAGGATCGAGGGTTCGCCGACTAGTGCCCGGGCCACCGCAACGCGCTGGCGTTGCCCGCCGGACAATTGATTCGGACGGTGATCGAGACGATCACCGAGACCAACTTTGCGCAGCGACTCGACCGCGCGCTCCCGGCGTTCGGCGGGCGTCATGCTGCGATAGACGAGCGGCTGCATCACGTTCTGCAAGGCTGTTTGTCGTGGCAGCAGGTGAAAGCTTTGGAACACGAAGCCGATTTCGCGATTGCGCACCCGTGCGAGTTCATCGTCGCGAAGCGCTGAGGTGTCACGGCCGTTCAAGATGTACTGGCCTGCGGTGGGCGAGTCGAGACAGCCGATGATATTCATCAAGGTTGACTTACCCGACCCCGAGGGCCCTATCAGCGCGACATACTCGTTACGACCAATGAACAGGTCGACACCGGCCAGTGCGAGAACTTCTTCCTCGCCGAGCACGTAGCGTTTGACGATGCCACGCAGTTCGATCATTCGTCGCTGCCGTCCGTCTCGCTGCCTGCATTCGTCTTCTCATCGCGTTGCCTGACCGCTTCGCCATCGCGCAGACGGCGCAGACTGCGCGCTGGGCCGGAAATCACCCGATCACCCACTTTGAGTCCGCTCTCGATAGATTCCCAGCGATCGTCCGACAGCCCGGTGGTGACGGCAATTTTTCGCGCCTTGCCACCCGTGTCGACCCAGACGAACTTCTTGACGACATTTTTCTCCGGGCTTTCGGTCACGACAGCCTCGACCGGTACGGCCAACTTGCTCTCGCCGTCGCCGAGAAAGATGACGGCGCGGGCACTCATGCCCGAGCGCAACTCGAGATCGGCCGGGGCCTGAATCGCGAGCGTCACTTTGTACGAGCGACCCTGACCTTCGACGGTCGGTGTCAGAGCAATGCGCTCGACCGTGCCGGTCAGCGCGGTCTCAGGGTAGGCTGCGGCGAAGACGTCGGCTTTTTGCCCAAGCGTGATTTTGGCGACATCGGCTTCGTCGACTTTGACTTCCGCTTGGATGGCTGACACGTCGGCAATTTTCATCAACTGTGCCCCGGCCAGCGAGGCAGTGGAGGGAATCGCGATTTCACCAACCTTGATGGGCAGCGACACGATACGACCTGCGATGGGCGCACGGATTTCAGTCTTTGCACGTTGCTCGCGGGCATCGCTCACGATCGCCGAGGCGCGCTGCAGGGCCTCTTCAGCGCTCTTCAGATCGGCCTCGGCAAGAATGAATTGATTGCGTTCTTCATCGAGGCGATTGCGATCGATGAGTTGCGATGCCGCCAATGTTTGACTGCGCTCGTACTGTTGCTTGCGCAACGCGACTACCGCGCGTTGACGCTCGATGCTGATGCGATTTTGACGCAGGCTCGCCTCTTCACGCGCGATGATCGCGTTATAGGTTTCGGGGTCGAGACGCAGCAGCAGCTGTCCGCGCTCGACGGTATCGCCTTCCTCGACGCTGATCTCGGTCACCCGGGCGGTGACCTCGGCGGTCAGATTGACTTCCACCCGATAAGCGAGCGTTCCTGAGGCCAGCGTGCTCGGTTTGACCTGCTGCTCGCCAGCCACGACGATGTCGACCGGAGTTCCAGTTTGGGCCGTGACGCGCTTGAAGGTCAGTGGCCCTGCGATAGCCAACACAACCAGGCCGCCAGCAAGCCAGCGCTTGTCGATTTTCATCCGTTATTCCTCAATCAGGCGAGTAGCGCGCGCAGCGCCATGAATGCATACACGCCAACTGCCGGGGCAGCGGCGACGGCGATCGGGACAGTCCAGCGATCGGCTCGAGTCCAGAGCTTCCAACCGAGAGCGCCGAGGTAGGTGGTCCAGAACACCAAGAAGGTGAACGAAGTGGCGAGTGACTTCCAAGGGCTGTCGAAATCGAGCGTGACCAGCAAGGGATCGAGTGTCGTGATCGACAGCGTTTCGAGTGGCGTCTGTGAGGTCATGCCGAAAGTGCCGATCACGATCAGCAGCGAATTGATGGCGGTCGGCATCGACGACCAACTTGCGAGTGCCAGGCCTTGTTTGAAGCTGAGTGCGACGGTGGTGAACTTGGCGACCAGCCAAAAGTAGCCGCCGAGCGCGATCAGCACCAAGAGCAGCCCGAGCAGGCTGCCGATGGTTGCACTCCAGCGCAGAAATCCGCCGCCGCTGCTCGCCTCGGTAATCGCCTTGAGTTGTGCCTCGGGCATGTCGGGGTTGGACTGCAGCAGGGTATATTCGAGGAACCAGGTGGTATCGATTTGGCTGAAATAGAGCAGGGTGCCGAGGCCACTCAACCCGCACAGCAGCGCAATCGGCAGCCCACTCTTGGGCTGTAGCAGTTGCTGCTGTAGCACGGGGGCTGGCTGCAGGAATATGTTTACGAGGTCTTTCAAGGACTTTGCTCCGGTAGCGGGCCTGAACCTCGAGTAAGAGATCAGGTGTTATATTTAACTATAACAGTCTGGTCGATGGTAAGCCTAGCGTCCTACGGAGGTGCAAACGATGCGAAAGTTCCTAACGATGTGCTTGACGGTCACGCTGCTTACCGCCTGCTCGAGTGCGGGGCTGCGTAACGATGGGTTGCGCTTTGACTATGCGAGCTACGCCGGTGAGCCGGTCGCCGAGATCGTGGCACTGCGCGGCATCGACTCCTGGACTTCGGTGTCGCGCGATCAGCTCGTCATCTGGACCGGTATCAACGAGGCGTATCTGCTGCGAGTCTGGGATGTGTGCCCCGACCTCACTTTCGCTAATGCCATACGGGTAACGCAAACGGGTCGCCGGATCAGTAAGTTCGAAAAGGTCATCGTCGGCGATGATGTCTGCCCGATCAGCGAAATCAGGCCACTCGACGTCAAGCAGCTGAAGGCAGATCGTAAGGCGGCGCGTGAGCGTGTCAAGAGTGAGTCTGCGCCGAAGACCGAGTAACTCGATGCTTGAGAGCGATCTTCTGCAGCCCGGTGCCGCTGCCCTGAGGCTGGTCCATACCGTGCGCGAGATCGCGCGAGGCGCGGGGCGCGCCATTCTCGATCTTTATGAACCCTTTGCCGGCGGTGCACCGCTAGCAATCGCTCACAAGGCCGACGATACGCCGCTGACTGCTGCGGATCTCGCGGCGCACCGCTTTATTGCAGCCGCACTTCTGAAATTGACCCCTGACATTCCGGTGCTATCAGAGGAGTCTGCCGATGTGCCGTACGCGCTGCGTCGCGAGTGGTGTCGATTCTGGCTGGTAGATCCACTCGATGGCACCAAAGAATTCATCTCGCGTAATGGCGAGTTCACCGTCAACATTGCGTTGATCGAGCAGCATCGACCGGTGCTCGGTGTCGTCCATGTTCCGGTGCTCGATCGCGATTACTTTGGCGTGGCAGGTATGGGCGCATGGCGCGCAGATAGTGCCGTCGAAGAGGGCGTTGCAATTCATGTGGCCCCTGAGCTCGCCGATCCGCTACGCATCGTCGGCAGTCGCTCTCATTGGGATGTGGCGCTCGGAACATTGCTGACGCGGATCGGTCGACATCAAATGACGACGCTCGGCAGCTCGTTGAAGTTTTGTCTGCTAGCCGAAGGGTGTGCCGATTTCTATCCGCGTCTCGGGCCGACCTCCGAATGGGATACCGCTGCGGCCCACGCCGTGCTGTGTGCTGCCGGTGGCGAGGTGCTCACTACCGATGGGCGGGCGCTCGAATACAATCGCAAGGACAGTCTGCTCAATCCGTCTTTTGTGGCGCTGAGCCCCGCTGCTCGCCAGTTTTTACCGTTATTCGCCGAGGTCGATGCGCGATGATTTATGCCTTCGAGGGTTACCGACCAGAGATTGCAGCCGACGCCTATGTCGCGCCGAGCGCAGATGTGATTGGGCGTGTGCGACTTGAAGCGGGCTCGAGCGTTTGGTTCGGTGTGGTGCTGCGTGGTGATACCGACTGGATCGAAATCGGAGCGGGCAGCAATGTGCAGGATGGAACCGTGATGCATACCGACCCCGGCGTGCCTTTGAAGGTTGCTGCCGGTGTCACGATCGGTCACCGCGCTTTTTTGCATGGCTGTCAGATTGGCGAAGATTCGCTCATCGCCAATGGCGCGATGGTGCTTGATCGGGCTGTGATCGGGCGGCGTTGCGTCATTGCAGCCGGAGCCTTGGTGCCGCCAGACAAGATCATTCCCGATGGTTCGGTGGTGATGGGCTCGCCGGGCAAAGTCGTCCGGGAAGTCGGTGAGCGAGAATTGGCGCTCATTCGTCGTTCAGTCGAGAACTACAGGGCCCGCGCGCAGCACTACCTTACTGCATTGCAGCCGATGCCTTAGTAGCCGCTCTGGTCGTGGCGACGCCGCTCGTAGCGACGCCGCTCGACGTCACACCGCTCGCCACCAAAAAATTCAATAGTTCCGTGCGCACGCGTGCCGTGTCGCGTGGCGCGAGAATGTCCCCGGCCAGCACATGCGAGCTTGGATCCTGACTGTCCGCGAAGGGTAGTAATTTGTTTTCGGAGTTTGCCGCGGTGCGGCGGCCGAGGCGTTGATAGCCCTGCGCGATTTTCTGCGGATCGACGACTCGGTCGGCAGGTGAATATACGACAAGCGTCGGTACCGCGATGCTCTCTAGGTCGCTCGCACGAACTTCTTTGACGAGTGCCATCATGGGTACGAGCGCCCGAGTCGGATAGCGCGAGTTCCAGTATCGTGCATGTAATTCATTGCTCGGCGTCCAGCGGTACTCGTTACCGAGCAAGAGCTCAGCCAGTTGTCGACCCCATGGGCCTGCGAGCCATTCAGCGCGCGGGTCGCGCGGACCGAGATTGGGCGATATCAGCAGCAGAGCTGCAAGCGTTTCTTGTGGCGCGCGCTCTGCCAGCCACAGCGCGAGAGTGCCGCCAGTCGAGGCACCAATGATGATGACGCGATCGCCTAATAGACGTCCGATTTCATAGGCCTCGAGCGTGTCGCGCAGCCAGTCACCCGCGTTGACGTCGCCCATGGCCTTTGGTGTCTGACCGTGACCCGAGAGTCGCGTCATGAAGAGATTGGCGCCTAGCTCTTTGGCCAATTGCTCACAAAGTGGCGCGACCTCCTGGCGGGTCGCTGAGAAGCCGTGCAGGTAAATGAGGGCAAGTGGCGTGCGTCGGCGATCTTCGTGGGCGAAGAGCACGGTTTTTTCGGTATTGGCGAGCACATCGCCAGCCCGTGCCTCACTTGCGTGTAGATACTCCTCAAGCTCCGCCGTGGTGGCAGGCAGCTGCAACGCTGAGTCGTCGATCTTGACCGCATGGCGCGGCCCGAGCGCATAGGCCACCACGAGGAATACGATAATCAAGCCCGGGACGATGAGCAGGCGGCGTGTCATGCTGCCAGAGTGTAGCTGAGCTCGATAGGGAGGATGGCGTGCAGCGCAACCGTTTGCGGGCGCCTGATTGGCAGACCGAAGGCCGCGATTGGCCTCATCGCGAATACAGTCGGTTCGTCGAAGCCGGCGGGCTTCGTTGGCACGTGCAGCGGGCCGGTGCGGGGCCGGTCTGTTTATTGATACACGGCACTGGCGCCTCGACGCATTCGTTCGCGGCGTTGCTGCCGTTGTTGACGCCGCACTTCGAGGTGGTGGCCATCGACTTACCCGGGCACGGCTTTACTTCGCGGCCGCCTCAAGATACCGGTTTTTCTTTGCTCGGTATGGCGACAGCCATTGGTGAGTTGCTGCGTGAACTCAAGCTCGCACCGACACTCGCGATCGGTCACTCAGCCGGTGCCGCGATTCTTTGTCGGATGGCGCTCGATGGGCAGATCGCGCCGCAACTTTTGGTCAGCATCAATGGCGCTTTGTTGCCTCTGACCGGTTTCAAGCATCCGGCCTTCACGCCGCTGGTGCGGGTGTTCGTGCAGAGCGAATGGCTGCCGAAGTGGTTCGCGCGACGCCTCGAGTCGCCGGTGGAAGTGCAGCGTTTGTTGGCCGCGACGGGTTCACGCATCGAACCTCAGGCGCTCGAGCTCTATGGTCGTTTATCGCGCAGTCCCGCGCATGCGAGCGCAGCCTTGAGCATGATGGGGTTATGGGATTTACGTCCGCTTGAGATGGATTTGCCACGCTTGCGCTGCGCGTTGCAGCTGATCGTCGGCGCTGCCGATCGGATGATCTTGCCCGGTGAGGCGACCAAAGTGTGTCGCTTGGTACCCGAAGCGCGCTTGGTGCAGCTTGCCGGGCTTGGGCACCTCGCCCATGAAGAAGATCCGCAGCAAGTGGCGCGCGTCATTCTCGAGCGCGCGGCCGAGCTGCAAATGTTGGTTTCCTCCTGACAGTTAAGTCTGTATCGTGCGCTAGACACTTTTGTCCGATCCGAGTGCGAGCTTCTGCGTGGCCTTGCCGACTTCACATCCACTGCGCAACGAATTGCACGACGAGGTGCATGCCCGCCCGCCGCTGACACTCAAACCGCCGGCGCGCTTGAGTTGTCTTGCCATGAGCTCGCCGGCTTCAGCACTAGAGCAGGAGTGGCAACTGTTGCGTGAGCTTGCGGCGCTGCACGGAGCGGTCATTCCCGAGCAGGCCGCTGGACACGTTGTCATCGAAACCACGCATTGGCGTTTGAAATGGGAGCGCCATACCGAATACTCCCGCTATGTCATCGCGCTCGAGGGCGCTGCAGCGTCACCATTTCTCGAGCCGGCCACCAGTGTGCTACCCGCCGAGTGGCTGGCGCGTCTGCCGGGTGAGGTGATTTATGCCGGTCACGCCGAGATGGTCACAGCCACCGGCGCTGACAACGCGAGTGCCATGGCCGCTGCGCGTACGCACTTCACCCATCGGCCACTCGTTGGTTCCATGATTGCCGGTGGCTTGGCGACGGTTGTCACTGATTTTCGCATCGGTGCAGACGGCTACAGTCGCATGCTGATCTTTGATCGTGGTATGACCGCTGCGCAGGCCGGTCGTGCGGTACAGGCCTTGCTCGAGGTCGACACCTATCGTCTTTTGGCACTGCTCGCATTCCCGGTGGCGCGCCAGCTCTCGCCGCAGTTGGCGCGTGATGAGCGTGAGCTGTCGGCTATCGCTGCGCAGCTCGTCAGCGCTGATAAAGCGCAAGAGCCCCTGTTGCTCGATCGCTTGACGCGGCTGCAAGCCGAGATCGAACGCCACGAGGCCGACCATCACTACCGCTTTGGCGCTGCCGAGGCCTATCACGAGATTGTGCAGCGTCGACTCGAGCAATTACGTGAAGAACGACTCGACTCGCTGCAGACCTTGCAGGAATTCATGGAGCGTCGGCTGGCGCCAGCCATGAACACTTGCGTTGCAGTCATGGCGCGGCTCGAGTCCTTGTCGCAGCGTATTACGCGGGCGACGCAGTTGTTGTCTACGCGCATCGAGATCACTCGCGAGGGGCAGAACCAGCAGTTGCTCGAGTCGATGAATCAGCGCGCTGCCGCGCAGTTGCGCTTGCAAGGCACGGTCGAGAGCCTGTCGGTTGCGGCAGTCACCTATTACGTGGTTGGGCTCATCAGCTACCTTGCTGATGGCGTCGAGTCGTCGGGGCTCGGTTGGAGCGCCAAGATGATCACCGCAATCAGTATCCCTATCGTTGTCATCGTTGTGGCGCTCGGTATCCGCAGGATCCGGCGTGCCGTCGAACATCACTCGGAACCCACACCATGAGTCATGCCATCGTCATCGGTAGCGGCTTTGGCGGCTTGGCCGCTGCCGTGCGTCTCGGCGCCCGCGGTTATCGCGTCACGGTCGTCGAAAAGCTTGATGCGCCCGGCGGTCGCGCCTACGTGCACCACCAAGATGGTTACACCTTTGATGCGGGACCAACCATCATCACGGCGCCGTACTTGTTCGAAGATCTGTGGAAGATCTGTGGCAAGCGTTTGGCCGATGATGTCGAGTTGAAGCCGCTCGATCCTTTTTACGATGTGCGGTTTGATGATGGTGACGTGTTTCGCTACACGGCTGACATGGATCTCATGCGCGCACAGATTGCGCGCATCGAGCCTGCCGATGTCGCAGGCTTCGAGCGTTTCTTGCAGCACAGCGGCAACATCTATGATGTCGCCTTCAAAGATCTCGCTGAGCAGCCGTTTCATGAGCTGAAGACGCTCTTCAAAGCAGCGCCCGACATGCTGCGACTCGGCGGCTATCGCTCGGTTTACAACGAGGTTAGTCGTTTCTTTCGCAACGAGAAGCTACGCGTTTTATTTAGCTTTCACCCGTTGCTGATCGGCGGAAATCCTTTCACGACGACCGCCTATTATTGCCTCATCGCCCATCTCGAACGCAGTTTCGGTGTGCACTATGCCGTGGGTGGTATGGGTGCTTTGGTGCGCGGCTTGGTCGGCTTGATCGAGGGGCAGGGCGGTGCGCTTCGATATAGCTCGCCGGTCAAAGAAATTGTGGTGGAAAATGGCCGTGCACGCGGTGTGCGGCTCGAGAGTGGCGAGTTGCTCGAGTCTGACATCGTGGTTTCCAATGCCGACGCCGCCTGGACTTACGGCAAGCTGCTGGGGTCGACAAAACGGCGTCGTTGGACCGATGCCAAGTTGGCACGGGCCCGTTATTCCATGAGCCTCTTCGTTTGGTATTTCGGCACGTCGCGCCGATACGACGACGTTTCGCACCACACCATGGTGCTCGGTCCGCGTTACCGCGGTTTGCTTGACGACATTTTCCGCCGTAAACATCTGGCTGACGATTGCAGTCTTTACCTTCACCGGCCGACTGCGAGCGATCCGTCTTTAGCTCCGCCCGGTTGCGACGCGTTCTATGTGCTTGCGCCGGTGCCTCACCTCGACAGCGGCACCGACTGGCGCGCCGCAGCCGAACCTTACCGACAAGCAGTACAACAACGACTCGAGTCGACTGTGCTACCGGGTCTCGGCGAGTCGCTCGCCACCTCGCTGATGCTGACACCGCTAGACTTTCGCGATCGTCTCTCGTCGATGAAAGGTGCGGCCTTTGCACTCGAGCCGCAGCTCTTTCAGAGTGCGTGGTTTCGTCCGCACAACCAGAGCGAGGAAGTGCGGGGGCTTTATCTCGTCGGTGCCGGTACTCACCCGGGCGCAGGGCTGCCGGGAGTCGTGTCTTCAGCCAACATCCTTGACAAGATCGTGCCGCCGCCGCATTGATCTTCGAGTATTGCCGCGGCGGCCAAGCGGCCTGATAACGTCGCCATCGGCACCCCGGGGCCGGGATGCGCGCTGCCACCGGCGACGTAAAGACCGGCAAGACGAGTGCGTGAGCCAGGTTTCTCGAAGCTTGCGAACATGCCGTGATTGGCGCGGCCATAGAGACTGCCACTCGAGCCCGGAAACAACGCGGCGAAATCCTGTGGGCGAGTGATCACGCCTGACGTCGGGTCGGCATCGATGTGCAGACCACAATCGGCCAATAGCGCGAAGCTGCGTGCTGCAATATCCTGAAGCTCTGCATCGTCGATGCCGCTGCGATCGCCGTCGGCCGGTGCATTAACCAGCATCAGTAAGCGCTCGGCGCTACCCTCGGGCAGCGCAGTAGCGCCATGACCGCGATCCTGCGCACAGATGTAGATCGTGGGTGCGGTCGTCACCCGCCGACGCTCGAAGATGTCACGAAATTCACTCGGATAGTCGTGACCAAAGAATACGTTATGATGCTCGAGCGCAAAGCCTCGGGTCGGCCGGTCCAGGCACCAAGTGATTGCTGAGAGACCCTGCTCGGTGGGCGTTCGCAGCTCGACAGCGCGACTTGCACCGGCGCCGAGTAAGCCCGCCGCCAAGGCCTGTACGTCACCATTGAATACTACGACATCTGCTTTTTCTGATTCTCCGCCTGTAAGGGTGACACCACTCGCACGGCCGTTTTGCACCGTGATCGACTCGCAGTGGGTGCGGTAGCGAAACTCCACGCCCTGCGAGCGCGCGAGCCCCTCGAGTGCGAGCGCGACGCGCTTCATGCCACCTTTGACCAGCCAAACGCCCGATTGCTCGACATGTGCGATCAACATTAAGGTCGCAGGTGCCGCGAGCGGTGAAGAGCCGACATAGGTCGCATAGCGCGCAAACAGTTGGCGTAGGCGTTGGTCACGAAAATGATCGCCGAGTGCGGACCACAGCGATTGCCAGGGCGGAGTGCGCAACATCGTCAGTGCGCCCGCGGCGCCGAGTTCGTGCAGTAGTCCTACCGTAGAGGGCTTGCTACGGGTCATGAACGAATCGCGTAGCGCGTCGAAGACTTGCGCTGAACGCTGGCAGAGCTCGAGATAGCCTTGAGCTTCGCGCGCGCCAGCAAATGCATCGATCGCTGCTGCGCTCTGCTCGCGATCGGCGAACAGGTCGAGGGTGGCGTCGCTGCCGCGCCATGCGTGGCGCGCCAGGATATCGGCGCGCTCGATCGCGAGATAATCCTCGAGTCGTGCGCCGGCTTGTTCAAAGAGCGCATCGAACACTGCACGCAGGGTGAATACGGTCGGCCCCGCATCGATTGGTCTATCGCCGGGTTGCAGTTGGCGCAATTTGCCGCCGGGTGAGTTTGCGCGTTCGATGACCGTGACGTGACATCCGGCGCGCGCCAAGTCGATGGCGGCCGCAAGGCCGCCCATGCCGGCGCCGATGACGATGACCCGTGACATGGTCTTCGCGCTAAGTTACCGACACGCGTCGCTCGACGGCACGGCGGTGATAGATGATGAGCGCTAGGCCGACGACAAGCGGTATAGCCCAAAGCCCGGGATGCAGCGCGAGACTCGGAATAGTACGCACCGCACCAAAGGCAAAAAATGCGGTGTAGACCGAGATGCCGGCGCCCACTAGGGCTTTGATGTGCTCTTTAAGCCAAGTCAGCGGTGCCGGTTGGCGTTGCAGCAGAAAATGCAGATTGGTCGCGACGGTTGCGATGCCGATCGCCGGCATGCCGAGAATGATGGGCTCTTCGATGCGGATCGCCTGCCAGATACCGACCAGTGAGATCAGCAGCAAGACCGCTTGCAGCGACAGGTTACGCCACTCGAGATTGGCGCGGTGATTGCTGCGGTTACGGATGCACTGCCAGCCATACCAAGCAAGATTCACGGTAAGCACCGCGAGGCCCAGCATCATCCAGCCGAACACACCACGGATCCAGTCCGGGTTATCGAGGTGGGGGTGCGTGCCGGTCGGGTCAATCAAAGTGCAAAGACTGATGCCGATGGCCGCAGCACCGGTGACCAGCAAGCTGATGCTGAAAATGCGGCCCCAGTGGCGATGCAAAGGCCCACCTTTGTCGCCGAGAACGGGGATCCAAAAGCTGACCAAGCCGAGGCTGCCGAACGCGATGTGCAGCACGACAAACAAGGCAAATAGATCGTGAAGGTTGAGAGCCACGCGGTTACATGCTGCGCCGGGATGCGCCTAGTGTAAAGTATAGTTGACGTATGTACTGTCCACCCCGACCGCAGCCGCTCGCGGCATTGGTATCCCTGTTGCGCGTGATGGCGCGGGGTGACGGCGACCTGTTGAGTTTGCTGCCCGCCAAAGCCTATCGAGTCGAGACCGGTTGGCTCGGTTATTCGCGTCGCTCGATCCTAATCGTCAATGCGCCAGAGTTGTTGCGCGAGGTTTTGACCGACCCGACTGATATCTACCCCAAAAATGACTTGATGGTCGGGGCGCTCGAACCGCTGGTTGGCAACTCCATTTTCGTCTCTAGCGGCGCGATCTGGCGACGCCAGCGACAAATGATCGACCCGGCGTTCTCGCACATGCGGCTCGGTAAGGCGTTTGTTTCCATGAGCGCTGCCGTTGATGACTATGAGCAACGTCTCGATGAGTTGGCCGCAAGCGGCGAGGCGTTCTCGCTCGATCTGGCGATGAGCCACCTTACGGCCGACATCATCTGCCGAACGGTATTCTCGACCTCATTGAAATCGCAGACGGCCTTGGAGGTGTTCGAGGCCTTTACGGTCTTCGAGCGCACCTGTGCGCAGGTCGAACTCAAGCGGCTGATATTCGATGCGCCGTTTGCCAAGATTCCGCAGCACCCCATCGTGCTCGAGGCCTGCGAGCGTATTCGCAGGCACCTCGGTGACCTTGTCGACAATCACGCGGCAGCGGGCACTGGGCGTTTCGATGATATTGCAAGTGCGGTGATCGAGGCGCGAGATGTTGAGACGGGCGCGGCATTCTCCCGCAAAGAATTACTCGATCAGCTCGGTGTCATGTTCCTGGCTGGTCACGAGACGACAGCCAGTGCTTTGATCTGGGCCTTCATGATTCTCGGGGTGCAGCCCATGCTGCTGCAGCGGATGCGTAGCGAAGTCGACGCGATCGCCGGCGACGGTCCGATTTCGCTCGAACAAGTGCGGCGCATGACGTACGTACGAAATTTTTTCAAAGAAACGCTGCGATTGTATCCGCCGATCACATTCATTCCGCGGGTCGCCGCCGAAGATGCCACCATTGGTCGACATCGCGTCAAGCGCGGCGCGATGCTGATGATTGCACCGTGGACCATCCATCGACATCGCGATTACTGGAAAAACCCTCACGCTTTCGATCCCGAGCGGTTTTCTGCCGAGCGTGAGCACGAGCTCGTGCCCGGCAGTTATCTGCCTTTTGGTATCGGGCCGCGCGTCTGTGTCGGTGCGGGATTCGCCCAGCTCGAAGCCAGTTTGATTCTGGCGCGCTTGGCACGGCGCTACGATTTCCATGTTGAGGCGGCTCATCGCGTGCGTCCTGTTGCACGTTTGACCACGCGGCCAGCTGAACAATTGATGATCAAGATCAAGCCGCGGGTGTGGTCATGACAACCGTGCTGCTGACGCTCGGTCGCTTGCCCAAAGCGCTGGAACTCGCGCGCGCCTTGACTGCAAGCGGGTGCCGCGTCTTGGTCGCCGAACCTTTTAGCCGTCATTTGACCGGCGCGTCGCGCGCGGTCGAGCGCAGTTTCGTGGTGACCGCGCCAGCTGAAAACCGAGAACGCTATCTCGATGAGCTCGGCACCATCATCGCGCGCGAGCGTGTCGATATCGTCGTACCGGTGTCAGAGGAGATTCTTTATGTCTCCTTACTGCAAGGGCGAGTTCCGCGCAGTACCCGCGTGTTTTCGATGCCGACGAACCATCTGCTATCGGTTTATGACAAGCACGGGTTTGTCGCGCGTTGTCGCGAGGCTGGCATCGCGGCTCCCGTAACCTTTGAGCTCGGCGAGGAGGGCGCCGCTCTGCTTGCCGCGCGCGCTGCCACGGTGGTCAAGCCGATCTATTCCTGCTCTGGTCGCGGTGTGCAGTTTCTGCCGGCAGGGGCTGCGTTACCTCGTCTCAATGAACCCGCTGTGGTGCAGCAATTTGTGAGTGGCAGACTCATTTCCACTTTTGGTCTCGCACGGCAGGGTGAGGTGAAGGCGACGGTGGTTTATCGTGGTGTCACCATGCAGGGGACCGTCGCGGTGTGCTTCGAGCGTATCGAACTGACACCCGCGGTCAGCGAGTGGATTGCAAAGTTCGTAGCGGCGACGCGTTTCGACGGTTTTGTCTCGTTCGACTTGATAATCGACGATGACGGGCAAGTTTGGGGTATCGAGTGCAACCCCAGAACCACGAGCGGCATCCATTTCGTGGCGGCAGAGGATCTCGCTCGTGCCGTGCTCGACCCTGCAGCAGTTCAAGGGTTCAAGTGCAAGCCGCAGACGTTGCTGCAACAGTTTTATCCCGCGCTCACCGAAACGCAGAGCGCCATGTTCGGTGCGGACTTCACCAGCAAACTACGAAATCTTTGGCAAGCGCGTGATGTCAGCTGGCAGCTGAGTGATCCATGGCCTTTTATTGGCATGCCTTGGAGCAGTTGGCCCATCATCTCGCGCGCTTTGCGGGCCGGGTGCAGCTTCGGCGAAGTGGCAATGCTCGACTTTAGTTGGCCGGGGCGCGTGCCAGCTGCCGGCGTACAGATAGACGCGGGGGCATTATCAACATGAATCATGCTTCGGCTGCAGATCGCGCGGCGTGCCGCGACATCATCCGTGTTGGTTCGCGGACGTTTCATGCCGCCTCGTACTTGCTGCCGGTCGAGGTGCGAGAGCCGGCGCTTGCGCTTTATGCGTTCTGTCGTGAAGCGGACGACGCCATCGATCATGCCGTCGATCCTGCGCAAGCACTGCAGCAGCTCATCCTGCGACTCGACCGGGCTTATCGCGGTCAACCGATTGATCGTGCAGCCGATCGGGCGATGGCTGACGTGGTTGCGCAGTTTGCAATTCCGCAAGAGATTCCCGCGGCTTTGCTCGATGGTTTTGCCTGGGATGCAGCCGGCCGCGAGTATGCAGATATCGAAGCTCTTCAAGACTACGCCGCGCGGGTGGCGGGTACGGTCGGTGTGATGATGTCACTTCTGATGGGTGCGCGCTCTGAGCGTGCTCTGGCGCGTGCGGCCGAGCTCGGTATCGCCATGCAGCTCTCTAACATCGCGCGCGATGTGGGCGAAGACGCTCGCATGGGGCGCGTTTATCTCCCGGAAAACTGGCTACAGCAGGCGGGTCTCGGTCGCGAACAGCTGTTGCAGTTGACGCAGTTCGATCAACGCCTAGGCAGCGTGGTCGATCGGTTGGTGGAACTCGCTGATGCTTTATATCTGCGTGCCGCAGCGGGTGTTGCTGAGCTGCCGCCTAATTGTCGACCGGCCATTCATGCTGCACGCTTGATGTACGCTGAAATCGGTCGAGAGGTCAAACGGCGTTCAGGCGATTCAATTTCGACGCGAGCCGTTGTGCCGGCAAGGCGTAAAGCGTTGCTGCTGGCCAAGGCCTTTTCGGATACGGCCCGAGCGCAGCGCACCGCGGACGATGACACGCCGGTGTTATCCGCTGCCGAATTTTTGATCGCGGCTGTCAGACGGCATGACGAGCGTCACGGGATCAAGGCCGATCCGCTTGTTGCCGAATCCGCCTTGACGCGCGAGTGGGTGCGCATGCTTGGCACCTTCGAGCGCCTTGAAATGCATGAGCGTCAGCGGCGCGGCAGTCTGACTGGCAGCAGCGTTTGAACCCAGCGGCTCGCAAAGCGGGTCAGTGACACGCTTTCGTGAAAGCACTGCACGGCGCTACCGTCGATCGTGGTGTCGATGATCGAGCGCGCATAGAAAGGCGCGCTTTCCAGTGTTTCAACTATTGTGGGTTGCGCTTGCAAATCGCAACGCGCCAGGCGCTCGATGCCCCAGTCACTGCGCGGTAGTGTGGCTTGGGGCGGTGCGCTGAGTGTGCTCAATTTGCCACTGCGATCGAACTGCAGCGCGAGCTCGCGACTTAAGCCGCTTTCGCGACTGACCGTGTCATAGAACACGATCGAGCGGTCCTGCGTGTGCGCCCGTGACCAGTTCCAGCCGATGAAGTCGTCTTCGAGTGGTGCGGCGCCTTGGTTGGCATCGAAATAGGCTGAACCTTCCCAGCAGAGTTTTGGATTGCTGAATTCGACCTCGATGCGTGCTCGCACTGCGATCGGCCACCAGAGGTGTCGCCCTAGCGTATCCAGGCGCTGCGCTTCGGCGGTGATCGCCTCGGGAATGAGACGAATATGACCCTTTATCGGTCGTGGCCAAGGGGCTGTGACCTCGTCGACATTGATCTCGAGTGCATGGTCGCGCCACTCAAGGGTGCTTGATCCGATGCGCAGTTCTTTGCTGCTACGTTTAACGGCTGCTGCTGATCTTTCGGTCATGGCCCAACGGCGACCGCCGCCGCGGTAAAGCGCGATGTTCAGCGCCGAGTGTTCGAGCGCAGGCGTCGGGCCGCGACGCCGCGCCCGCGCGTAATAGGGCGAGAACACGCAGCCGAGCATCGCGATCAAGGTCAGACCGTGACGTCCGCAGTCACTCAAAGCATCGACGTACCACCACGCATAGCCGTTATCGACGATCGCCGCAGAGAAATCCGGGCCGGTTTGACTCGCGACAGGGTGGTGTCTATATTCCATGACATAAATTGTGACAATCTAGGCTGACATACGCCAGTCTCGCGCATTGCCGCAAAGCCGCAAACAGGTGCAGGCATGGAAAGACCGACCGGGATCGAGCAAGCCCTCGAGAGTGCAGTGGCATCCTGTGATGTGCTCGGTTGTCCACCGCGGTTGGCGGCAGCCATCCGCTACGCCGTGTTCCCGGGCGGCGCGCGTGTCAGGCCGCGTCTCTGTCTTGCCATCGCCGCTGGCTGCGGTGAGCCGGAATCGCCGCTCGCTGCAGCAACCGCTGCGTCAATCGAGCTTTTGCATTGCGCCTCGTTGGTGCATGACGATCTACCCTGTTTCGATGATGCCGAGTTCCGGCGCAGCCGACCGTCCGTGCATCGCGCCTTCGACGAGCGCATCGCGCTGCTCGTCGGCGACGCTCTGATTGTGCTGGCCTTTCAAAACGTGGCGCGTGCGTTCGTCAATCATGCCGAACGTTTACCGGCCTTGATGTTGGCGCTTGGTCGGGCAGCGGGGGCGCCTGTCGGCATCGTTGCGGGTCAGGCTTGGGAATGCGAAGCCGCAACCCCGCTTGAGGAATATCGTCGGCAAAAGACTGGCGCCTTGTTTATCGCAGCGACCATGGGCGGGGCGCTGTCGGCTGGCGCTGATCCGGCGCCTTGGCGGGTGCTCGGTGACCGCCTCGGTGAGGCCTATCAAGTCGCAGACGACATTCGTGATGTTTTGGCAACCGACAGCGAGCTCGGGAAACCGGCGCATCGCGACTTGGCGCTATCGCGTCCGAGCGCCATCGACGAGTTTGGTCTTGGCGGTGCGGTCGAGCGCTTCAATAGGTTGATTGCTGAGGCGAGCGACTCGATTCCGAATTGCCCAGGCGGCGAGTTCCTGCGTGAGCTGGTCGATCTTGAAGCGCAGCGCTTGCTGCCGGCGACTTTGCTGCAGAGAGTAGCGGCCTGAGCCGAGCGGTCCTGCAGCTTTGATGCTCGCAAGCTGGCGCAATCGATGGCGAGCATGGCGTAATCGCCGCTTGCTCGATCCTGCCTTTCAAAGAAAGGTGGCGGGCTTTTTTCCGACCCGTTTCCGGGCACGTCGCGAAGCCGAGCAAACTTTTGATCTCGTCGCCGGTTTCGTCTATTCACAAGTGATACTCGCCTGTCAGCGGCTCGCGATCCTCGAGGCGTTACGCGACGGGCCGTTAGCCGAGTCTGACTTGCAAGCGCGCATCGATTTGCCGCCTGCAGCGCTCCTGACCTTGCTACGGGCCGCAGCAGCGCTCGATCTTCTCGAGTACGAGGCTGACTCTGCCGCTCAGGCGGGGCGTTGGTGGCTGGGGCAGAAGGGCGCGGCCCTACTTGGAAACCCGGGTGTGCTCGCGATGATCGAGCATCACGCCGTGCTGTATCGCGATCTTGCCGACCCCGTGGCCTGCCTGCGCGCGCCGCGGGGTGAGACCGAGCTTGCTCGCTATTGGCCATATGCCGTGAGTGACGAACCGCAGGCGGTGGCCGATGCTGCTATCAGCGACTACACACGTTTGATGTCTGCCTCCCAAGGTCTCGTGGCGGATGAAATTCTCGATGCCTATGACGTGACACGCCATCGCTGCGTCCTCGATATTGGCGGTGGCGATGGCACTTTCTTGCGCCATGTTGCTGCGCGTCATCGTGCCGCCCGCCTCGAGCTCTTTGACTTGCCGGCGGTCGCGGCGCAGGCCGAGACACGATTTGCCTTGGCGGGTCTTGCTGACCGAGCGCACTGCACGGGCGGTGACTTTGCGTGTGATGACCTGCCGCAGGGTGCTGATCTCATCTGTCTGGTGCGCGTATTGCACGATCACGATGACCCGCTCGCCAATCTCCTGCTGAAGCGGGCCTACGCTGCCTTGCCGCCCGGCGGGGTACTGCTCGTGGCTGAACCGCTGGCCGATACGCCGGGCGCACGACGCATGGGCGGTGCGTACTTCGGCATGTACTTGTGGGTCATGGGTAGTGGTCGCCCACGCTCCGCAAGCGAACTGCAACAAATGTTGACGGATCAGGGCTTTACCCAGCTCAGGTGCTATTCCACTCGAATCCCGCTGCAGACCAGTGTGTGGTCGGCCTGTAAGCCCCGGGCGCTGCCATGAAATTTCGAGTGTCCTTTTTTGTTGACACTTATGAGCGTAAGCGTAGACTGACATTCAACGGTCAGGCCAAGGAGCCTGCATGAGACAGGGATGCAACACACTCGCCGTGGTAATTGAGGGACCGGAGCGCCTCGCGCTCAGTCGGCTTCCTCTTGCGCCACCTGCGGATGACGAACTCGTCGTCGATGTCGAGTGGAGCGGTATCAGCACGGGTACCGAGCGTCTGCTGTGGTCGGGGCGTATGCCGCCGTTCCCCGGCATGGGCTATCCCTTGGTTCCTGGTTACGAAAGCGTCGGCCGCGTCCGCGAGATCGGACGGGCTGTTGCCAATCGTCGCGTTGGTGAGCGGGTGTTCGTTCCGGGTGCCCGTTGTTTCGGTGAGGTGCGCGGTCTCTTTGGCGGCGCTGCCTCGCAACTGGTGGTTCCGGCGGTGCGTACGACGCCGATTGCCGACACTTTGGGCGAGCGCGCGGTGCTGCTCGCGCTCGCGGCTACGGCGCACCATGCGCTTGCCAGTAGTCCGCAGAATCTTCCGGAACTCATTATCGGGCACGGCGTTCTCGGACGTCTGCTCGCGCGCTTGACAGTTGCGCTGTCGGGTACGGCTCCGCTCGTCTGGGAACAAAACCCAGAGCGCGGTCACGGTGCGTTGGGCTACGAGGTCAGCACTGCAGAGGACGACGCACGGCGTAACTATCGCGCGATCTACGACGTGAGTGGTGATGCCCGCATTCTCGATATCGCTCTCGAGCGACTGGCGCCCACGGGCGAGATCGTGCTCGCCGGTTTTTACACCGAGCCCATGCAATTCGATTTCACGCGCGCTTTTCTTCGCGAAGCGCGTATCCGCGTCGCTGCCGAATGGAAAGACAGCGATCTACAGGCGGTGCTGAGCTTGATCGATCAAGGTCGCTTGTCACTTGATGGACTCATCACCCATCGCTATGCCGCCGAGGCCGCCGATCAAGCTTACCGTCAGGCTTTCGGCGATCCCGACTGTCTAAAAATGATTCTCGATTGGAGGCACGCAGCATGAGTCCAGCGGGCGACACCGTTTCGATACCGGTCGAGAAGCTCAAGCGCAACTTGCGCGCCGAGGCGGCGATCGAGCCTACTGCCCCGCGATCTTCGCCGGTGACCAAAGAAACACAGATCATCGCGATCTACGGTAAGGGCGGCATCGGTAAGAGCTTCACGCTCGCCAATCTCAGCTACATGATGGCGCAGCAGGGCAAGAAGGTGCTGCTCATCGGTTGCGATCCGAAGAGCGATACCACCTCGCTGCTCTTCGGTGGGCGAGCCTGCCCGACCATCATCGAAACCTCATCGCGGAAAAAGCTCGCCGGCGAGCAAGTTGAAATCGGTGACGTCTGCTTCAAGCGCGACGGCGTCTTTGCCATGGAGCTTGGTGGTCCTGAGGTCGGGCGTGGCTGCGGTGGTCGCGGCATCATCCACGGCTTCGAGACCCTAGAAAAACTCGGTTTTCATGACTGGGGCTTCGATTACGTGCTGCTCGATTTCTTGGGCGATGTGGTCTGCGGCGGCTTCGGTTTGCCGATCGCGCGCGATATGTGCCAGAAAGTCATCGTCGTTGGTAGCAACGATCTGCAATCGCTGTACGTCGCCAACAACGTTTGTTCGGCAGTCGAATATTTCCGCAAGTTGGGTGGCAACGTTGGTGTCGCCGGGCTCGTCATCAACAAAGACGATCACACCGGTGAAGCCCAGGCCTTCGCGGCTGCTGCTGGCATTCCGGTTTTGGCTGCCATTCCGGCCAACGAGGACATTCGTCGCAAGAGCGCGAATTACGAAATCATTGGTACGCCTGATTCTGATTGGGGTCCGCTTTTCGCCGAACTTGCCGGCAACGTGGCCTCGGCCCCGCCAGTGCGTCCGACGCCGCTGACCCAAGATCAATTGCTCGGACTTTTCAAGGGCGAAGCCGTGGGTCGTGGCGTGGTGCTGCAGCCGGCAACGTTCGAGGACATGTGCGGTAGCTCGCAAGTCCACAAACCCTCACTCGAAGTGATCTACGACGCGGTATGAGCATGACTCTCGACACCGAATTTGACAGCAGCAACGCAGGAGCCGTGACGAACGGCACCGCGGTGTCGTGTCACGGTGGCGAGTCGCAAATGCGCAAAGCGGCCGAGGCGGCCGGCAAGTCGCCGCTGCTCGAGCAATACGCCCGTGACTATCCGGAAGGTCCACATGATCAGCCGCAAAGCATGTGTCCGGCTTTCGGCAGTCTACGAGTTGGTCTGCGGATGCGTCGTACGGCGACCATTCTCTCGGGTTCGGCTTGCTGCGTTTACGGTTTGACCTTCACTTCGCATTTCTACGGTGCGCGGCGTACGGTCGGCTACGTGCCGTTCAACTCCGAGACGCTGGTGACGGGCAAGCTCTTCGAGGATATCCGCGATGCCGTACATGCTACGGCCAATCCGGCCGAGTACGACGCAATCGTCGTCACCAACCTTTGCGTGCCAACGGCTTCCGGTGTGCCGTTGCAGTTGTTACCCAAAGAAATAAACGGGGTACGCATCATCGGGATCGATGTGCCGGGGTTTGGTATCCCGACGCATGCCGAAGCCAAAGATGTGCTGGCGGGCGCGATGCTCAAATATGCGCGCGGTGAGGCCGAGACCGGCCCCGTTGCCGAGCCGCGGCAGGCGCGCAGCGGCAAACCCACGATTTCATTGGTCGGCGAAATGTTTCCCGCAGATCCGGTCGGCATTGGCATGTTGCTTGAGCCCATGGGCTTGGCCGCAGGGCAGGTGGTGCCGACTCGCGAGTGGCGTGAACTCTACGCTGCGCTCGATTGTGTCGCGGTTGCAGCGATCCACCCGTTCTACAGCAGCGTGTTTCGTGAGTTCACCGCTGCAGGTCGACCGATCGTCGGCTCCGCTCCGATCGGCCACGACGGTACGGCGGCTTGGCTCGAGGCGATTGGCGTCGCCTGCAACGTGCCGCGCGAGAAAATCGAAGCGGCGAAAAATCGTGCGCTACCCGCGATTCGTGCCGCGCTTGATGCCGCGCCGATTCGGGGCCGTATCACGCTCTCGGGTTACGAAGGCTCCGAACTCTTGGTCGCACGGCTGCTGGTCGAAAGCGGCGCCGACTTGCGATATGTCGGCACGGCTGTGGCGCGTTCGCCGTATTCCGATGCTGATCGTGAGTGGCTGGAAGCACGCGGCGTACGTGTGCAGTTCCGCGCTTCGCTAGAGCAGGACTTGGCGGCGATGCACGAGTTCTCGCCCGACCTCGTCGTCGGTACGACGCCCGTTGTGCAGAAGGCCAAGGAACTGGCGATTCCAGCGCTCTACTTCACCAATTTGATTTCGGCACGTCCTTTGATGGGTGTGGCGGGAGCAGGTTCGCTCGCGCACTTGATCAATACGGCCCTCGCCAACAAGAACCGCTTCGACGAAATGAAGGCGTTTTTTGGTGAGGTCGGCTGTGGTGACACCGCCGGCGTCTGGCAGAAACAGCCGGACCTGCATCCCGAGTATCGCGATGGTTATCGCCGCAAGCTCGAGAAGCAGGCCAAAGCACGAAAAGCAGAGGAGATGATCTGATGCTGGTGCTCGATCATGACCGTGCGGGTGGTTACTGGGGCGCGGTGTACGTCTTCACCGCCATCAAGGGCTTGCAGGTCATCATCGACGGTCCGGTCGGCTGTGAGAATCTGCCGGTGACTTCGGTGCTGCATTACACCGACGGCTTACCGCCGCATGAGTTGCCGATCGTGGTGACCGGTCTCGCCGAAGAAGAGCTCGGGCAGCATGGCACCGAAGGTGCGATGAAGCGCGCCCATAAGGTTCTCGATCCGCATCTGCCTGCAGTGGTGGTCACCGGTTCGATCGCTGAAATGATCGGCGGTGGTGTGACACCCGAAGGCACCAACATTAAGCGCTTTTTGCCGCGCACCATCGACGAAGATCAGTGGCAATGCGCCAATCGTGCGCTGTGGTGGCTGTGGACCGAGTTTGGCCCGAAGAAAGTGCCGCCTGCGCCACGCGAACGCGCTGCCGGCAAAGAGGCCGCATACAAGCCGCGGGTCAACATCATTGGTCCGGCATACGGCATGTTCAACATGAATTCGGATCTCGCCGAGATTCGCCGCTTGGTTGAGGGCATCGGTGCCGAGATCAACCTTGAGTTTCCGCTCGGTAGTCACTTGGCTGATATCGGCAAGCTCGCCGATGCCGACGTCAACATCTGCATGTATCGCGAGTACGGCAAGCTCTTGTGCGAAGGCATGGAGCGCCCATGGTTGCAGGCGCCGATCGGGCTGCACAGCACCACCAAATTTTTGCGCAAGCTCGGCGAGCTCACGGGTCTTGACCCGGAGCCGTTCATTGAGCGCGAAAAACTGACGACGATCAAACCGCTGTGGGACCTGTGGCGTTCAGTCACCCAGGATTTCTTCGGCACTGCGAGTTTCGCCATTGTAGCGGGCGAGACCTACGCGCGTGGCGTACGCCACTTCCTCGAATCCGAGCTCGGTCTGCCGTGCATGTTCTCGTTTGCGCGACGGCCCGGTGTCAAGCCCGACAACGCGGCCGTACGTCAAGCGGTGCGCGAGAAAACCCCCCTCGTGTTATTCGGTAGCTATAACGAGCGTATGTATCTGGCCGAGCTCGGACCTCGTGCAATGTACATTCCGGCGTCTTTCCCCGGCGCGATCATTCGTCGCCATACGGGGACACCCTTCATGGGTTACGCCGGTGCGACTTATCTCGTGCAGGAAGTCTGCAACGCGCTGTTCGATGCGCTGTTTCATATTTTACCGCTCGCAACCGACATGGACAAAGTCGATGCGACACCGGCTCGTACCGGTCGCGCCGCGAGCGTCTGGGACGAAGATGCCCTGCGATTACTCGACGAGTATGTCGCCAACGAACCCTATCTCGTACGGATCTCTGCCGCCAAGCGTTTGCGCGACCTCGCCGAGGGTGCTGCGCGACTGGCTGGCGAGGACCGTGTTACAGCGGCTCGCGTTGCACGTGCGCGAGCGGAGCTCGCTACGGGACGTGCCGCTTGAGGACGGGGGGACTTTATTGGTGGGCGCAGGTTTCGACCTGTGTCGTCAATCCCTTCCGCGCGGGAGTGCGCGGTGTTGAGAAAACTGTCTATGGAGGTGATTAGCAATGGCAAGTCTTTCGGGACTCACGGCCGATGAGGCCAAGGCATTCCACTCGCTCTACATGTCGAGCTTCTTGGGATTCCTGGTTGTTTCAGCGGTTGCCCATTTCCTGATTTGGCAATGGCAGCCCTGGTTCTGATTCGTAGTTTTAAGGAGTAAACAAACATGTGGCGTATATGGATGCTTTTCGACCCGCGTCGTGCGTTGGTCGCGATGGCGATCTTCGTGTTCACCATTATTTTGGTGAACCACTTCGTGATGCTGACCAGCAAGTACGCGTTCTGGCTCGAAGGGCCGGGACCGGGTGGTCAGGCAGTGGCCAGCGTTCAACACAACGCTCCGCTGCCTTCCGGAAACTAATTCCGGAACGCGAGAGGCGGCGGCGGAATCTTCGGATCTCGTCCGCCGCCTAACGCGGTCGGCACTCTCGGGATTTAACGACGACCCTCAAGACGGGGAACAGTCATGGCGATGCTTAACTTCGAAAAAAAATACCGGATCCGTGGTGGAACCTTGGTCGGCGGCGACCTGTTCGACTTCTGGGTCGGGCCGTTCTACGTAGGCTTCTTCGGTGTAACGACCGCCTTCTTCGCGCTGCTTGGCACAGCTTTGCTGGTGTACGGCGCTGCGATCGGTGATCACACGACCGGCCTGCAAACTTGGAATCTTTGGCAGATCAATGTCGCGCCACCCGACCTGAAACATGGTTTGGGGCTGGCACCGCTTGCCGAGGGAGGTATCTGGCAGATCGTGACGATCTGTGCCATCGGTGCCTTCGTCTCGTGGGCGCTGCGTGAGGTTGAGATCTGTCGCAAGCTCGGCATGGGATATCACGTTCCCGTTGCGTTCGCGAGCGCCATTCTGGCGTACGTCACCTTGCAGGTGATTCGCCCGGTGTTGCTCGGCGCTTGGGGCCACGCTTTCCCCTACGGCATCTACAGTCATCTCGACTGGGTGTCGAACGTGGCTTATCAATATTTGCACTTCCACTATAACCCTGCGCACATGGTCGCCGTGACGTTCTTCTTTACGACCACTCTGGCGCTCGCGTTGCACGGTGGTTTGGTGCTCTCGGCCATCAACCCAAAGAAAGGGCAGGTGGTCAAGACTGCGGAACACGAGAACAGTTTTTTCCGCGACAACATCGGCTACTCGATCGGCACACTCGGCATTCACCGCTTCGGTTTGCTGGCGGCGATCAACGCCGGTGTCTGGAGCGCGATCTGCATCGTGGTGAGTGGTCCGTTCTGGACGCGCAGTTGGCCGGATTGGTGGGCCTGGTGGCTCAACCTGCCGATGTGGAATTGAGGTAATACCCATGGCTGACTATCAAAATATTTTTACGCGGGTACAGGTCGAAGCGCCTCACTACCCGGGAGTTCCCCACCAGCCCGAAGGCTTGTGGAAACGCGGCACCCACGCCAGCGCCAGTTATTGGCTCGGCAAAATTGGTGACGCCCAGATTGGCCCGTTTTATCTCGGAGCCACGGGTCTTGCAGCGCTGGTCTGCGGCATCCTTGCCTTCCAGATCATCGGGCTCAACATGTGGGCCTCGGTCGGTTGGGACCCGGTGCAGTTCGTGCGGCAGCTTTTCTGGTTGGCACTCGAACCGCCCGCTCCGCAGTACGGGCTCAGTCTGCCGCCACTCAAAGATGGTGGCTGGTACCTGATGGCGGGTTTCTTCCTGACCGCAGCCATCTTGCTGTGGTGGGTCCGAACCTATCGACTGGCGCGTAAGCACCAGATGGGAACCCACGTTGCTTGGGCGTTCGCCTCGGCGATCTGGCTCTACCTCGTGCTCGGGTTCTTTCGCCCTCTCTTGATGGGTAGCTGGTCCGAGTCGGTGCCGTTCGGCATCTTCGCGCACCTCGATTGGACGACCGCATTCTCGCTGCGCTACGGCAACCTGCTCTACAACCCGTTCCACGCGTTGTCGATCGTGTTCCTCTATGGCTCGGTGCTGCTGTTCGCGATGCACGCCGGCACGATCATGGCGGTCTCCAAGTATGGCGGTGAGCGTGAGATCGAGCAGACGCTCGATCGCGGTACTGCTGCCGAGCGTGCGGCGCTCTTCTGGCGCTGGACAATGGGCTTCAATGCCACGATGGAATCGGTGCACCGTTGGGCCTGGTGGTTTGCCGTGCTTTGCACGCTGACCGGCGGTATTGGCATCCTGCTCACAGGCACGGTGGTCGACAACTGGTATCTGTGGGCGGTCAAGCACGGCGTAGCCCCCGCGTATCCTGCGACCTTCGAAGTGCTGCCTGATCCTTCGATTGCAACGGGAGCTCAGTAATGAAAGCGAGCATCAAGTTATTGCTGACGGGAATCGTCGGTATGGCGCTGTTGGCCGGTTGCGGCGAGCGTCCGCCAGTCGAGACCGTGCAAGTGGGCTACCGTGGCACGGGTATGGAGCAGGTCTACAACCCGCGCTTGTTGCAGCAGGTTGCAGCCCGGAATCAGGTCGGCGAGGTGCAACCCGCAGCCGATGCTTCCGGTCCGCTCGCCAAAGACATCTATCAAAACGTACAGGTACTCACCGATCTAAGCATCGGTGAGTTCACCCGCGTGATGTTGTCGATGACGGAGTGGGTGGCGCCAGCCGAGGAAAAGAACTGCACTTACTGTCACAACGGCGAGAACTACGCCGACGAGAGCAAGTACCAGTACCAGGTCGCACGCAGCATGTTGGTCATGACGCGCGATATCAACAGCAACTACCAGGCGCACGTCAAAGATACCGGTGTGACCTGTCATACCTGTCATCGTGGCGAACCGGTACCACAGTACGTGTGGTTCACCGATCCGGGTCCGCGCAAGGAAAAGGCGTCGATTGGTACAAACGCGGGCCAGAATACGCCGGTGACGGCGCTTGGCACCACGACCATCGCGCATTCGAGTCTGCCGTTTGATCCGTACTCGCCATTCCTGCTGGGCTCGCAAGAGATCCGTGTCGGTACGACGACTGCATTGCCCTCGGGCAACAACGCGTCGATCAAACAGGCAGAGTGGACGTTCTCGCTGATGGTGCATATGTCCAATTCTTTGGGCGTGAACTGCACTTACTGCCATAACTCGCGCGCCTGGGGCGAGTGGTCGGAGAGCCGTCCACAACGTACGGTCGCTTGGCACGGCATTCGTATGGCGCGTCAGCTGAACAACGAGTATCTCGTGCCTTTGACGGACACGTTCCCCGAGCACCGCTTGGGTCCGACGGGTGATGTCGCCAAGATCAACTGCCAGACCTGCCATCAGGGTGTTTACAAGCCCTACTTTGGTCAGAGCATGGCCAAGGACTACCCTGAACTGCAGGGCAGTAAGACCGCGGCGACCTCGAGCGAGACCGAGGCAGACGCTGCGGTAGCTGCGCCGGCGGCGGCTGCGGGTTCGACTCCGACCCCGAGTGCGCAAACGCCTGTTGCTCCGGCACCGGTTGCGGTCAAGGCGGGCGCCAACAATGTTGCGGCGGTGACGACGGCGCGCTCCAGCGCGCCGCGCGGCTGAGCCCGCGATGAACGTACTGCTCGCGCAACCTCGCGGCTTTTGTGCCGGCGTTGCGCGAGCAGTCGATATCGCCGAGCGGGCGCTCGAAAAGTACGGCGCGCCGGTCTACGTTTTTCACGAGATCGTTCACAACGGTTCCGTGGTCGACGATCTTGCATCGCGCGGCGCAATTTTTGTTGATGACATCGCTGAAATTCCCGAAGGCGCAGTGACGATTTTCAGCGCTCACGGGGTGGCGACGGCTGTGGTCGAGGCGGCGCGCTTGCGCGGCTTGCACGTCATCGATGCCACTTGTCCGCTCGTGACCAAGGTGCACTTGCAGGCCGAGCGCTATTCTCAGCGCGGCTACACCATAGTCGTCGTGGGTCACGCCGGGCACGAAGAGGTGGAAGGTACCCGAGGTTCCATCAGTGGTCCGGTGCATGTGGTCGGCAGTCTCGCGGATATCGCCGAATTACCGATGCCTGCTGACACTCCGATCGCTTACGTGACTCAAACTACGCTCTCGCTCGATGACACTCGTGATCTCATCGATGCGCTCGAAGATCGCTATCCGGAAATCGAGGGCCCAGGCCTCGATGATATTTGTTACGCGACGCAGAACCGGCAACGCGCAGTGCAGCAGCTGACGCGCAAAGTCGATTTAGTACTGGTAGTCGGTGCGCGTAACAGTTCGAATTCCAACCGACTGCAAGAGGTCGCAGCTGATCACGGAGTGCCAGCGCGCCTAATCGAACATGCCGATGAGATCGAGGCCATTTGGTTACAGCATGTTGGACATGTAGGCGTCACGGCTGGTGCCTCGACACCTGAATATCTTGTACAGGGCGTCTGCGTCCGGCTCCGTGAGCTCGGTGCCGGCGCGGTACGTGAATTGCCGGGTCTCGCCGAGACGGTACGCTTTCGACTGCCGGAAGATCTCCGCCAAAGCGCCTAAGAGCGCTTCGCTGCACAAGCGTTGCTCAGAACATCTTGAAGCGGGTGAGCGAGCGCGTCACGCCGTTGAACATGGTGTTATCGCTTAAACCGACGGTCGTACGGCCTTTACGACCGAGCTCCAAGTGGCTCGAGTGACGTGCAACGGCATCAAATAGACCCTGCAGGTCGAGCCCAGCGTCCCGTAGACACTCGTCTCGCGTGCCGTGTTCGAGCTGCCGGTCGGGCAAACCCAGCATCAGCAGCGAGGTGTCCAGAGCATGACGATGCAGGCACTCTGCAACCGCGGATCCGGCGCCACCTGCCAATACGCTCTCTTCGATGGTGACGAGTAAACGGTGTTGGCGAGCCATCTCGAGCACCAAGGGCTCGTCTAATGGTTTGACGAAGCGCATGTCGACGACACTGGCGTCGATAGCATCAGCGAGTTGATGTGCGGTCTGCAGCAAGGTACCGAAAGCGAGCAGCGCAATACCCGATCCACGACGTTGAATGACGCCATGACCTATCGGCAGCGCCGCTGGCAGCGTGGCCGACAGTGCGCCAGGCGTAAGTCCATGTATCGCTGGTTGCGCGCCGCTCGCGGCACAGCGCGGATAGCGCAGGGCAGCTGGGCTGTTGCCATCAAGCGCGGTACGCAGCATGGCGCGCAGCTCTTGCGCATCTGAAGGTGTCATCACCGTCATGCCGGGGATGCAGCGAAGGTAGGCCAGATCGAGCGAACCGTTGTGGGTCGCGCCGTCGGGCCCGACGAGCCCACCGCGATCGATAGCGAATGTTACCGGCAGGTTTTGCAGGCAAACGTCGTGTACCAACTGGTCATAGGCGCGTTGCAGAAAGGTTGAATAGATTGCGACGACGGGCCGTAAGCCCTGGGCAGCGAGTCCTGCGGCGAAGGTCACGGCATGCTGTTCGGCAATACCCACATCAAAATAGCGATCGGGGAATTCACGAGCGAAGCGCTGCAGACCCGAGCCTTCGCGCATGGCGGGGGTGATCACGACCAACCGCGAATCATGCGCCGCCATCTCACACAACCAGTCGCCGAACACCTGCGTGTAGGTCACGGTCGAGTTTGCCGTGCTGGCAGAGGGCGACAAGCCTTGCGACGGCTCGAACGGTGTCACCCCGTGATACTTGATCGGTTCACGCTCGGCTCTCTCATAGCCCGCGCCTTTGCGGGTGAGCACATGCAGCAGCTGTGGGCCGCGGCGCTCGCGCAGTTCGCGCAACCGCTCGACGAGTGCGATGGTGTCGTGTCCGTCGACCGGACCGCAATACTCAAAGCCCAATGCTTCGAAGAGGGCGCCCGGCGTCGAGACTTCTTCGTGCGCGATGTCGGTAAGGTAGCTCGCTAGTGCACCGACATTTTCCGAGATCGACATGCCGTTGTCGTTGAGCACGACGACTAGGTCTTCGCCGAGGCCACCGGCGTGGTGCAGCGCCTCGAACGCGAGGCCTGCAGTCAATGCGCCATCACCGATAATGGCCACCGCCTTGGCCGGGCTCCCTTGGTGACGATTCGCCACGGCGATACCGAGCGCAGCACTGATCGAGGTGCTCGAATGTCCGGCGCCGAAGGCATCGTAGCGACTCTCGTCGCGTTTCAAGAAACCCGACAGACCGCCGCGCTGACGAATTGCGCCCAAGGCGCCGCGACGACCGGTGAGCATCTTGTGCGGGTAGGCTTGGTGACCCACATCCCAAACGAGCGCATCGCGCGGGGTGTCGTAGACGTAATGTAAGGCTGTTGCGAGCTCAACCGTGCCTAGCCCAGAGGCGAGGTGGCCGCCACTTTTGGCGACGCTTTGCAGTAGCTCGTTGCGTAGGCGATCGGCGATCAGCGGCAGCAGGGTGACATCCAGTGCGCGCAGCGCAGCCGGATCATCGATCTCTGGAACGTCTCGGCTCTGACTCATCGACCCTCCGTCCAAGCTTCGGCTTCGCTGTGGCGTCTATTGGCGAGGCTCCAGCGCCACAGTGCCTCTGCACGCAGCGGTAAAACCATGAGCCAATGCTCGAGGAGTGCGAGCGTTGCAAGCGTCGCGAGCATCGTGAAACCGACAACTTCAAAGGAGCTCGAGGCTGCGAGCGCCCGCTCGGCCAGCTGCCAAGCGAGCACGGAGGCGAGTAACACCGAAAACGGGAACAGCAAGTTCATCGTGCGTTGACGAAAGTACCCAACCAAGTGTGCAAGATGTGGTGGCAGAAAAATCTCACCGAGATTGCGTACGCCCAAGAACAAATTCAGCTTGGCGCTGCTGCGCATTACCCACAGCAGCAGCAGGGTGTAAAGAGCGATACGGTTTGAGGCATCAAGACTGATGACCGCGACGCTGGCCACGACTGCGATGATCGCAAGCTCATGCCAAAGAATGGCGAGGATCGCGTCGAAGGCGTGGCGCATACCGCCGCGACCGAGTACACCCGCTTTCGATAGGGTTTTCTTTGGGCCGGTGATCCAGCCGGTGAGAAAGCTGAGCTCGATCCAGCTCCAGAGTGCGAGCGCCGCGCCGAAGCCGAGCCATGCGGCAGACTCACTGGTCAGGTCTTTTAGCGCGATCAACAAGCCGAATGCAGCGACTGCGATACCAGAGGATATTGAGAGCGCCACGCGGTAGCTGTCTTTTGATCTGCCAACCAACCACGCGATGAGTCCGGTGAGACCCCACCAAAGGAAAATGGTGACGAATATCGGCGCGAGGTAGGTCGCGAAGGTCACGGTTTCGCCGGGTCGCTGTCGCGGGCGAGACGCAGGGCATCGCTGGTACGCCACACTCCGGCGAATACAGCTGCATTGCTTGGGCCAAAAACATCGAGCGCAACACGTTCGCCTGTTCCGGTGTCGACGAGTACGAAGCGGCCATCGGTGTAGCGAATCAGACTGAAGGGCACATCGGCCGGTACTTTGCCGAGGGTGCGACCACGTGAAAAGCCGCGCAGTACGCCATTGACGAAACCCGCTTTCTCGATGCTGATGACTTCGAGCGGCGTGCCGTCGTTGAGATAAACCGCGATGGTGCCGTCATCGTTCTTCAGCAGACGGACCTCGTAGGCTGCGACGATATGTGTATCGGGCATGACCACTTCGCTGAATTGACTGCCGCGCCCCAAATAAGCGAGCAGCAAAGAGCCGAGGATCAGCAGACCGGCACCGATCAGCAGCGGTTTGGGCGGGTCGGCGTGATGGTCGTGACTCATGCCACAACCCCGGTCGTTTCCGGAGCAGGTGTCGCTGAAGAGATGATCGTCTGCGAGGTTCTTGGCTCTGCAGCACTGAAAGCTTTGTTAAGTATGTCGGCCGCCGTAGCCGCATCGACGATTGAGCGCAGCGCGGGCTGCGGTTGGGTAATTCGCCAAGGGCGCACGTGCGGCCACAACCAGATGTAGGACACGCGATTCGGTTTAATGAGCGTGAGTGCGAGATCGCCGGAGCCGTCATCACGCAATTTCAACGCGGCCGATTCAACGACAGCGAACGGCAGATTGATGGTGCTCTCCAAGGCGATGCCCTGGCGTATCACCACGCGCTTGCTCGTGATCGTGTACACCGTGCTGCGTGCAGCCATTGCGGCTATGCCAGCCATGATGGCGATCGCGACGGCCGCGAAGGCGGCCGGGCCGACCATGCCGCTCAATGATTCTGCGATGGATGCGCCCGTTGACATCAAGTAGGCGCCACGCGCTAGCACCATGAGTGCAAAGTACAGTGACAAGCTTTGCACGTGGTAGGCGTGCAGGGCGAGGGAGCGCCACTCGGGCGCTCCCTGCCACAGCAGTTGTTCACCGGCCGGTAAAAGCCCAGGCAAGCCCTTGATCGGCTCTGCGTCGTATTCGCTGTAATGTGCCCTGCTCGTCATCTTATGAACCCCCGTTCAGTGGATTACGACGTTTCGATTGCTGCTTTTAAAGCACTGGCTCGAGACGGTCCGGCGTTGCGTAAAGCGTGCCGCCACCGTAGTAACCGGTGATCTTGTCTTCCTCGAGACGCGTGACTTGCTCAGCGTGAGCGGTGCGCGGCACGTGGGCGAACTGGGCCCCGGTGATCGCACTGACGGTCACTTTCCGCGCGCGGGCGTCGTATTTGATGAAGCCATAAGGCACCAACACTTTGCCGCCGCCGGTGAGATCAGCTTCGAGATAGCGGATTTGCGGTTCGGCCTTGTCCACCCACACGTCACTTACCGTGCCAGCCGCAACGCCGTCACAGCCCACCACGGACATGCCGCGCGGGTCGGGATCACGGGGGTTGATGCTCCAGCCCGTGACGCTGCGCATGGGCACGATCATCGGCGTGCCGTCGAGCATGCATTCGGGCACGTTGGCGCGTTCGGCGTATGACGCGGGTCCCACGCCATCACGCATCGGATCACCGTTGGGTTGCAGCGGTGCGCCTTCGCCAAAGCCGAGCGAGGTGGCTGCGATCGGGCGACGATCAGCTGTGGCTGGATTCGGCGCCTGTACGCTGCTGCCATCGGCAAGCAGGAAGGTCTTGGGCGGCGGTACCGCTGGAAAACCTTCGACCTTGACGCGACCGCCTGAACGCTCGGTTCGCTCGGAATCGAGCGGATAACCCTCGCGTTTGTCCTCGCGGTGCAGGTACCAAATGAGGCCTGCGAAGAAAATCCAGAAGCCGTAAAGGGCGATCTGGGCCAAATCGATGTAACTCGTCAATCCGCCTGTTTCCATTGCATTACTCCCTGACTCGATCTGTCCTTGAACATGGATTCGTGGGGTTTCAACCCGGTAACTCCGCAAGCCCCAAGCGGCTCGTCGGTTCAGCTCTCAGTCTGTTGGCACGCACGAGCGGCCCGATGGCAATCAGCGCTGCAAACAGCAGCGCAATCTCGAAGTGGTACACGAACAGATAGCCCGTGGCCGGTGAGGACAGTGCGGGTCCAAGATGGCCCGCGACCGCCAACGCACCGATGATGTCGCAGAGCGCACCGCCGCCTGCGATGGCGAGCCCAGCTGCCGTCGCTTGCACCGCGCCCCAGGCACCGAGTGCAAGCCCGTTGTCGCTGTTCTGCAGCGCCATCGCCGCGAGCAAACCACCAACGGAGAACAAACCGCCGCCAAAGCCGATGAGTACGGCACCAATACCAAACAACGCGGGCGAGCCGATTGGGTCAGCGAACACCACGGCGACGAAGGCCAAAACACCAACGAGCGCGCCCATGGCGGCTACCCGCAACGGGTCTGCCCCGCGTTGCAGCACGCGCGCGGCGAGGCCGAAGGCGAAAAGGGCGCCACCGGCCGAGAGCGCGGTCAGCAGGCTCGTGGTGCCAACTTCCATCTTGAGGATCTCGCCGCCGTAAGGTTCGAGCAGCACGTCTTGCATGCTGAAGGCTGCGGTACCGAGGGCGATGGTGAGCAGTAGCCGACGAGTACTGGCGGGAGCCGTGAAGTGGCGCCAGGCGCTCAGAAAGTCGGGCTTGGGTGCGGTACTGCGCCCGCGGACCGTGTCGCGCTTTTCCTGGCGCCACAAGGCCACGACGTTCAGCACGAAGGTCGCGAAAGCGGCACCTTGAATGATCTGAATCAGTAACAGATGGGTGTAGCGACCGCTTAGTAACCAGCCGAAGAGCAGCGACGCACCGAGCATGCCGAGGAGCAGCATGACGTACATCAAGGCAACCACGCGCGGACGACTTTTTTCAGGCGCGACATCGGTGGCGAGTGCAAGGCCCGCCGTCTGAGTGGTGTGTAAACCCGCGCCCACCAGCAAAAAGGCCAGCGCCGCACCGATCTCCCCGTAAATCACGGGGCCACGGCCGGTGCCACTCAGCACCAAGAGTGCGAACGGCATGATGGCAAGACCACCGAACTGCAACATGGTGCCGAGCCAAATGTAGGGGACGCGGCGCCAACCCAAGATGGAGCGATGATGATCGGACTTGAAACCGAGCAGCGCCCGAAACGGCGCAAACAGCAGCGGTAGGGCAATCATTGAGGCGACGAGCCACGCGGGCACGTTGAGCTCGACGATCATGATGCGATTGAGGGTGCCGTTCAGCAGTGCGACGGCTATACCGACCGACACTTGGAACAGCGCAAGTCTCGCGAGCCGACCGAGTGGCAGATCGGCGCTGGCCGCATCGGCAAAGGGTAGAAAACGCGGGTCGGTGAGCAATTTCTTGATCACGCCGAGCGACTCCAAGCAGGTGTTGCCGGAGCCGTGTCGGCTGCGGCAGCGGCACTGCGTTTGGCGAGATAAAGTTTGTAGAAAAACTGCAGCGCGTTGACGATGTAGGCGCCGTAAGCCACCAAGGCCAGCAGCATCTGCTCACGCACCGGTAGGGTACCGGTCAGCATTACGTAGAGATAGGCGGTGTGCAGCGCGATCACCCCCATGCTGACAACGTCTTCCCAGAAAAACGACGGCGCGAACAACCACATGCCGAAGACTTCTTTTTCCCAAATCGCGCCGGTGACCATGATCGCGTAAAGAAACAGAGTCTTGATCACGATCGACAGCGTGGCGGCTTGTTCGCCTTGACCCGTTTGCAGGAAGCTCACGACCAGCCAGACGCTTATGGCAAAGGCGAGCAGCTGCAGGGGCGCAAGAATGCCCTGCACCAGAGTCCACACCGAACGGTCGCGCCGAGCGCGTTCCTGCGGGGTGTAAAGCGGTCGACCGCGAACGGTCTTTGTGTCGTCTTGCATGGGCGTGCTCGCGCCAGCGGATCACGCTCGAATCTAGTCTAAGGAGTGGCTTATGTCAATTTTGGTTTACGTCAGTAAAGATTGACAAGTTGGCTATCGAATCCGTATATGTGTCAGTCTGCGACGCACGGGAAGTGGCGAACTGGAATATCGCTTCCCTTCAGGGCACAAGGAAGTCGTCGCACGATCGGGGGCCATAGGGGTTTTCGGTTCTGAGCACCGAAGACCAGGGCGAGGTTGGTGACATGACGGACTTCACGATCTCATCGCGCGCGGCCGAGGACGGCCGGCACACACTGCTGCGCACCATCGAGTCGGCAGTGATCCCACGGCTGATACTGGCTCATCGCGAGGGGGCGGCCACAACTGCGGTTCGTCCTGTCTGCGCTCAGGATGAGGTCAGCGAGTCCCAGGTTCTTGAGTTCACGCAGATCGTTTTGCGCGGCAACGACAGTGCAGCCCGCAGTTTCGTCGTCAAGTTGCAGAACGAGGGCATCAGCACGGACTGCATTCGCCTCGAGCTGCTGGCGCCGGCAGCACGCAGACTCGGCCTGTTCTGGGAGCTCGAGCAAGCCGATTTCATTCAGGTGACGCTGGGTCTGCGCTGTTTGCAGCAAGTCGCGCATCGCTTGGGCGAGGACGACGCCGGCGAAGGCATTGTGCTGCATGGGCATAAAGCTCTGCTGGTGGCGCTGCCTGGCGAACAACACGTTTTCGGCATGCAGCTTGTCTCTGACATGTTGCGCAAGGCCGGTTGGGACATCTGGGATGCCCCCGGCGCTAATGAGCAAGATATAATTGCACTGGTAAAAAACGAATGGTTCGCGGTGGTCGGGCTATCCATCAGCGTGCCAGAGCAACTGGAATCATTGACCCTCATCATTCGGCAGATTCGTCGCCATTCCGTCAACCGTGGGGTCGGTGTGATGGTTGGCGGGCATCCTTTCGAAGGCCTAGAAGATTGTGCGGCGCGAGTCGGGGCCGATGCCACGGCGCGCGACGGGCGTGATGCGGTTAAGCAGGCCAAAAAGTTGTTGGAGTTGATGAGTCAAAGGAACTGACCCGGTCGAAAAAATGTGAAAAATTTCAAGGCGCCAAGGAAGGCCCTGTCTGGGATCGATGCCGAAACGGTGGCAGCCGTCATCACGGCAGCAGCGGATATTGCGCTGATACTCGACCGACGAGGGGTCATCAAAGACATTTCATTCGGTAGTGACGAGCTCGGAGCTGAGCTCGGCATGGATTGGGTGGGGCGTCGTTTTGCCGATGTCGTCACTTCAGACAGCGAACCGAAGGTCGCTCTTCTACTGCAAGGTGTTGGCAACGACGACAGCCCGAGTCGCCAAGTCAACCACCCGGTGCGGGCTGGCGGAACGATCGCGATTAGCTACGCCCTGCGTCCGCTCGGTACTGATGGCGTTTCGATCGCGCTCGGTCGCGATTTGCGCGCACTGGCCGCGATGCAGCAGCGCTTGATTGAGGCCGAGCAGTCGATGGAACGTGATTATTCGCGGCTGCGTCTTGCCGAAACCCGCTATCGCTTGTTGCTGCAATCAAGCAGCGATCCCATCTTAATCATAGATGCCCATTCGCAGCGCATCGTTGATCTCAATGCGTCGGCGGCCAAGTTGCTAGGCAGCACCGCCGCGCGTCTCAACGGGCAGTCGTTTGCCGAATCTTTGACCCTGCAGTCGGCTCGCGCTTTTAGCGACTGGTTGACCGCATTACGCAGCTCCGGTCGCTCCGACGAGCTTAAATTGCGTTTTGCCGATCAGGCTCGCGAGTACCGGGCCATGGGTGCGCTATTTCGCCAAGACAACGTTTCTCACGTCCTCGTCAGGGTCAGCATTGCTGGTGAGCTCGGCGTTGCCAAGCCTCAAGAGAGCGGTACCAATAGCTTGCTCGAAGTGGTACGGGCCTTGCCCGATGCGATCGTCGTGACCAACGACGAAGGCCGCATACTCGGAGCCAATCGTGCCTTTCTCGATCTCGCGCAGCTCGCCACCGAAGAGCAGGCTCGTAACGAGACCTTGGAGCGTTGGCTCGGTCGGCCGGGAGTCGATCTTGGCGTCTTGCTCGCCAACCTCAAGCAGCACGGCAGCGTGCGTTTGTTCGCCACCACCTTGCGGGGCGACTATGGCTCGAGCGTTGATGTGGAGATGTCGGCCGTCGCCGTTGGCGACGCTGAACACAGCAGCTACGGATTTGCGATTCGTAACGTCGATCGACGTCGCTCGGTCGAGTCGCGCGTCGGACGCGAATTGCCGCGCTCGGTCGAGCAGTTAACCGAACTTGTTGGTCGGGTGTCGCTCAAAGATCTGGTTCGTGAGACCACCGATGTTATCGAGCGTCTCTGTATCGAGGCGGCGCTGGAACTGACGGGTGACAACCGTGCTTCGGCGGCCGAGATGCTGGGGTTGTCGCGGCAGAGTCTCTACGTGAAGCTGCGGCGCTACGGTCTCGGTAATCTCGGCGAGGCAGATGTAACTTTTGATTGACACTATTTAGTGTCATCGCTATGTTGCTGGCATGGCACGTCCGGCAACCAGTCTCGGGACCCTGCGTCGACCCGATTGGTCCGCGATGTTGGAATTGCTCAAGCCCGTCACCTGGTTCCCACCCATGTGGGCCTTTCTTTGCGGCATTGTCTCGGCGGGCGTCACCACAGATGGCCGTATCGGTCTCATCGTTGCCGGGGTTTTCCTTGCGGGTCCCCTGATCTGTGGCACGAGCCAAGCGGTCAACGACTGGTTCGACCGCCACGTTGATGCGATCAACGAACCGCGTCGACCGATTCCCTCTGGCCGTATGCCGGGATTCTGGGGCCTCTACATCGCGATCTTCTGGACACTGGTTTCACTGCTCGTCGCTTACCTGCTTGGCCCGTGGGTTTTTGCTGCGTCGTTGCTCGGCATGGTGCTCGCTTGGGCCTACAGTGCGCCGCCTTTTCGTCTGAAGAAAAACGGTTGGTGGGGTAACTCTGCCGTCGCAATCTGCTACGAGGGCGTGCCTTGGTTGACCGCGGTCATTGTCATGACTGGGGCGTTACCGCGAGTCGAGATTGTTGTGATCGCTTTGCTCTACAGCTTTGGTGCCCACGGCATCATGACGCTCAATGATTTCAAGTCGGTGCAGGGCGATCGACGTATGGGGGTGGGCTCCTTGCCGGTACAGCTCGGTGTCGACCGCGCAGCCCGCGTGGCCTGTGGCGTCATGATCGTTGCGCAGTTGGCCGTTATCACACTGTTATTTCTTTGGGATCGGTCGCTTTACGCCGGCGTCATTGTGGCTTTGCTTGTCGGGCAGCTCATCATGATGCGACGGTTGCTGCAGCGTCCGGCTGAACTTGATGTTTGGTACAACGCGCTCGGCGTGCCGCTCTATGTGATCGGCATGATGGTGAGCGCCTTGGCTTTGCGAGCCGTCTGAGCTTGCGCGGGGGTGTCTCATGAGCGAGTTGGAATACGATGTCGTGGTGATCGGTGGCGGTCCATCCGGAGCCACTGCCGCTGACGATTTGGCTCGTGAGGGTTGGCGTGTGCTGCTCGTTGATCGAGCCGGGCGCATCAAACCCTGCGGCGGTGCCATTCCGCCTAAGCTCGTCGAAGAATTCGACATTCCTGAAGACCTGCTGGTGGCGCGTATTCACTCGGCCCGCATGGTGTCGCCCTCGGCAAAGTCGGTTGATATGCCGATCGATGGCGGCTATGTCGGCATGGTCGACCGTGAGCACTTCGACGAATGGTTGCGAGCTCGCGCTGTAGCAAGCGGTGCACAGCGCTTAACCGGTGAGTTCGTTCGCATCGACCGCGACGAAGACGGTGACGCCATCGTCTGTATTGAGTCAAAAGCGGCGGGTGGCCTGCAGCGTATCCGTGCACGCCTCGTGCTCGGCGCCGATGGAGCACGTTCCGAGGTGGCTCGCCAAGGTCTTTGCGGTGGCAGCGAAGTACCTTTCGTCTATGCCTATCATGAGATCCTGCGTACGCCAGCGGCGCCGCCCCGCAACTATGCTGCGAATCGCTGCGACGTTTATTACGACGGCGGGCTGTCCCCCGATTTTTATGCCTGGGTTTTCCCCCATGGCGAGACGATCAGCGCTGGTGCAGGTACTGCGCGTAAAGGGTTTTCGATACGCCAAGCGGTTCTGGACTTGCGCGCAGTCGCAGGTCTCGAGGGGGCCGAGGTGATAAGACGTGAGGGCGCACCCATTCCTTTGAAGCCGTTACGTCGTTGGGATAACGGCCGCGACGTGCTGGTCACGGGCGATGCAGCTGGAGTTGTCGCACCGGCCTCTGGCGAGGGTATTTACTATGCGATGGCCTGTGGACGCATGGCCGCGCGGGCCATCGACAAATGTCTGACGACCGGTAACGCTCACGCGCTACGCGAGGCGCGTCGCGATTTTCTGGCAGCGCATGGTCGTGTGTTTTGGGTTCTTGGGCTATTGCAACGTTTCTGGTACACCAACGACAAGCGACGCGAGCAGTTCGTCAAAATGTGTCGTGATCCGGACGTGCAGCGGCTGACCTGGGAAGCCTACATGCACAAGAAGTTGGTGAGTCACAGCCCCATGGCGCACTTGCGCGTGTTCTTCAAAGATTTGGCGCAGCTGCTCGGTCTGGCCCGCGCCTAGCCGGGCGGCGCAGTGGAACCCGTGCTCGCAGCGCTGACCGATGGGCGCTTGATCTTAGCCATCCTAGTACTGATGGCTGCCGAGGGTGTTCTTCTCGCGCTCCTCTGGCAGAAGCGCGCCCTGGGTCTTCCGTGGCGCGGTTTCCTCGGTAATCTGCTGTCAGGCGCCGCCTTGATGATGGCTGTTCGCGCAGCCGTACTCGATCGCTCGGGCACGGAGATCGCCGGGTGGCTGCTCGCTGCGCTCGTCGCGCACCTTATCGACTTGTACTGGCGTTGGGGCCGACCTCAAAGCGGGGGAACGCCAGCAGCGCCAGACAACCGATGACGAGCAGCGCGGCGAGGATCAGCATCGCCAGCGGATAGCCGCCGCGCTCGACCACGAGCGCAGTCAACAGTGGCCCGATACCGCCGCTGAAAGAATAAATGCCGTAAAACGAGCCGTAGATGCGCGAGAAATGGCGGGTACCGAAATAACGCCCATTGAGATAAGCGAGCACATCGACCTCGGCGCCGACGGCAAGACCGATCATGAGCGCAGCAACGATCGCGAGTGTCTCGGGCAGATTGAGCGACAGCATTGCGAGCCCTGCAATGGGCGCGAGCAAAAATGCTAGAGCGACATGCGGTGCAAAGAATCGATCCATCAACCAACCGGTGATCAATCGGCCACTGGTTACCGCCAAGAACATCGACGATTGAGCCATGGCAGCGGCCATCGGTGAGATCCCGCGACTCGTGAGCAGTGGTACGAGATGCATCAAGGCGCTTTGCACCGCGAGACCGATAATGAAAAACGTGACCAGCATCAACCAGTAAGTTCTGCTGCGCAGCGCTTCGCCGAAAGTCATGCCAGTTTCCGGCTTGGGCGTAACGTGCTGTGTTACACCCGCGGCTGCGGTCGGACGCAGGCCATCGGCAAATTGTCCGACCGACGCCGGACTGTCGCGCAGGAAGAGCAGCATGATCGGCAGCGCACAAATGCCGATTGCCGCTGCGAGCAGCAAATAGGCGGTACGCCAACCGTAGGCATTGATCATCAGCTGCACGAACATCGGCCAGACAAAGCCGCCGAGACCGACGCCAGAGAGGGCGATGCCGAGAGCGAGTCCGCGCCGCTTATCGAACCAAACGGTGATAACACGCGCGAAGGCGACGTGAGTTGTTCCGAGCGCAAAGACAGCGAGCAAAAAATAGCGGAAGTAAAACGTCCAGATGTTGTCGTTCTGCCAAGCGAACGAGGCAAATATGATGATCTCCGCAATGAAGCCGAAGAACACCACGCGGCGCGCGCCGAAGCGATCGACGATGCCGCCCATCACGGGTGAGAGCAATGCTGCAGTAAAGGTGACGGCGAGCAGCGCTGCAAATGACGCGCTTTGCGTCCAGCCTGTTTCGCTGCGTATGGGCCCGATGAAAATGCTGAAGGTGGCCGCTGCCATGGTGGCGATGCCGCAGGCAAGACCTATGGTCGCTGCAAACACCACTCGCCAGCCGATGAATTTTTCCGTTGCCGTTTGCATTGAAACCCTGATCCCCCGTGGTCAATGGTGTCTTGGCGCATGGTTGCGCGAGGCATTTAACGCGCTGTTAGACTTCGACTGCAACCATCCCGAGAGGAAGAGCCGATGATCTATCTCGTCTATCGCATGCAACTTGCGCCGCGCGCGCAGCGCGACATGGCAGGTTTCTGGAATTGGCTGGAGGAGCGCGAGCGCTGGTTTTATCGCGACTTGCCGATGGTCAAGGGCGTGCGCTGGTTTTCGACAGTCATCGGTCAGATCTACACGCTCGAGAGTTGGGCAGCTTTCGAGTCCGAAGCTGACTACGGCGCCTATCGTGCTGCTCTTGCCAAGCTGAAGAAAAATGCCGAATGGGAAGCCGAGCGCGTAAGCCAGGGCGAGTGGTGGATTTTTCTCGAGTCGCGTTTGATGAGCGACGTGCCTTGTCAGGCAGGGTTTGGTGTGTTCGGTGCGCACAATTCCAGCCACTCACCTGCAGCGCCCACTCGCACCTGACTTTCCCCTAGAGGCACGAGTCCGCTCTCAAACGAAACCATCGCGATGCCGGGCGGCAGTTCACCGGCGTTGCGGGGTCTCGGTCTTGAGGCTGGCGGGTGTTGATCGACTTCGATGAGATAGCGCTTTGGCAGCTTGACGATGCCGAGCGGGACCTTGCTTCCCTGCGGTAAACCGAAGCTGTCGTTGATGATCTGCACATCGACCATGCTGGGCGCGATCGTTGGTGTCACAAGCTCGCGCTCGTACCACGAGAGCATGGCCTCGATATCGGGGCCCGCTAGAATCGCAATGAAAGGTTGATCTACATCGACACGCGCGGCTTGCAGATCGAGCAGCGTCTTGTGTGTCGGCAGCGACGTGAAGTAAAGCAGTTCGCCGGCGGGGCCTTCGACCTGCATAGCATGAAGGTCTGGGTCGAATGGCAGGGGACGCGGTTCGATCAATACTTTGAAGCTGGAGCCGGCCAAGCGCTGCGCAAGCTCGTATGGATCTCGGCATAGGACTTCGATCGCATTCCAACCGTAGCCGAGACGCGGTAACGACCGGTCCCGCTGTTGTTCAACGAAACGTATGAACGAGCTGTCATCAGCTGCTGCCGGTGGCATCACGGTGGCGAATCTACGTCCGTGCAAGAGCGGAGCCTGCCAGCTGCCCGCAGTTGCAGCGTCGATCTCGCCGGCTGCAAAGATGCGGTAACCCAGCAGCTTGCAGTACTCATCGGCCACTTGCGCAGGGTCGTTGCAGGTCACTGTAAAGCCGAGCAAGCGCTGCAGCCCGCTCTTCGATTGGGGCGCTGTCATGGATCTTTCCGTGCGCCGAAGCAAAACCAGCGAATGCCGCTTGCGAGCCGGCCGGTCTTGGCCGAATCGACAGCTTGCTCATCGGCGAGGGCGGCACGCCAGGCGGTTTCGCCCAAAGCATTGATCGAGGGTACGACATGCTGCAGATATCGAGCAGGCGAAAAACCTGCCGCTGCAACGACGTCTTGCAGGTGCTGGGCACGGAACGATCTGTAGAACGGCTCGTTGTTGTAGTGACCGTCCCAGTCGAGATAGAACGACTCCCATGGTGAGAGCTGATCGGCGGGGGGTAATTCCATATGCAGCATCAGCCCGCCGGGCCGCAATACCCGATATGCCTCGGCCATGACTTTGGGGATGACGCGCGCCGGCACTTCGTGCAGAAACATCGACGAGAACACCACATCGAAGTGAGCATCGGGATAGGCGAGTGCCGCGGCGTCCATTTGCTTGAAATGGATGGCGCGCGATTGCGACAGCGCACGTGCGCGCCCGTAGCGCAAACCGGCGGCAGCGACGTCGATGCCGTGCACCTCTGCTTTGGGGAAGACATCTTTCCAGGCGCCGGTGTTGTGGCCGACGGTACAGCCGAGATCAAGAATGCGCATCGGCCGCAGATCTTTGATCTTTTCTTTGACAAACATTGCGATCGAGCGACCGATGTCGTCGAGATTGGGGCCGAACAAGCCAAAGGTCGACACCGCCAAGCGATTTTCGTAGACCGCACCCATGGTCAGATCGTCGTCGCAATATTCGGTGTGATAGCTGCCCGGCATCAGATGAATGTCGATGGCGCTGACTGAGCGGGGCACTTCCAAGTGCGGGTCGAGTTGCAGCGAGCCGAGTTTTGCCTTGCGTTTTTCCAGCCGCTTAGCGATGCCCTGTAGGCGCTCGACTTCGCGCTCGATGACCGGGCGTGCGATCTGGTACAGCAGGTCTTGTGAGCTCGTGCGCAGTGCTGAATAAAACTGAAACGGCAAGCGTCCGCGCATGGCAGCGTGAATATCGGCGCGCGGCGCAAGCTGCGGCTCGACATGGCGTCGAAAGTCGCTTTCAAGCCCTACCGCCAAGTCGTTCATGACATGACGGCGCAACTGGCGAACGAATGCCGCGCGTGCTTTTTCGTCGCGGCGGGTGCCCAGAGACAGTTCGTGAGGCAGTGCTTGCATGTTCCTTAATGTAGCCAAGCGGCTTTCGTCGTGGGGCCTTTGACCGTCGTTCGGGCATTCTTGGGCTTCAGCGCCACATCTGTTGCAACCAAATTTGGCGAGCACTGCCCGAGTTGTTGCAGCAAAGTCACATGCTGGAAACCAACTCGCCAATGAGCTAGGTTACGGCACTCGCGTGCATTTCGGCACGCGCAACAAAGGGAGACATTTAATGACCGTGTTGAAGAAGGGAATGACCTCGCTGGTCGCAGGGCTTGCGATTGCGAGTGCGGCAGGGACCGCCAGTGCTGCCCCCGCGCCTCAGGAATCCGAGGCGACCGGCAGCTTGCTCGATGAAATCGTCGTCACCGCGCAACGCCGTGCCGAGCGCGTGCAAGACGTGCCGATTGCCATCAGTGCCTTCTCGGCCGATCAGCTCGAGCAGCTGAATGTCACCGAGACGCTCGGCATGATCAAACTGATCCCGAACTTGCTCGGGTTCAACAACACGGGTCTCGGTACCGCTAACGGGTACTACCTGCGCGGTATCGGTAACACCGAATCGATCGCGACCTTTGACCCGCCGGTTGGCACCTATGTCGATGACGTGTTCATCAGCCGCCAAAATGCCAACAACCTAGGTCTCTTTGATGTCGAGCGCATCGAGGTGTTGCGCGGACCGCAGGGTACGCTGTTCGGTCGTAACACGACGGGCGGTGCCATGAACGTCATCCTGCGCACGCCAGCCGAAGAAATGGGCGGCTGGGTCGAGGCGGGCTTCGGTGAATACAACGAGGTCAGCTTCCGCGGCACCGTTGATCTACCGGTCTCCGATAAAGTTCTGACCAAGATTTCGGCTTACTCGGTCAAGGACGACGGTTACGTCTCGAACCCGATCACGGGCGAAGACAACATCAACGCCAGAGATTCCATGGGTGTTCGCGGCTCGGTGCGCTTCCTGCTCGACGATGTGATCTGGGACCTCTCGGCCCAGCACACTCGCGATGAGGGTCTAAACATCCTCAACTTCGCGACCGGTTCCGGTGTGGCCTATCGTGGTGGCGTCGTCGCCAATGGGCTGGTGGGCATCCCTGCCGGCGGTCCGCAGGTGGCGCTGGCACCTCAGCGTCCGGGTTTGCCACCGACGTCCTCTGGTGCACAGAGTGTCGCGGCGCGCTGCTTGGGTCCGATCAAGGGTGACCGCTTCACCTGCACGGGTCTGCGTCAGACCGGCACGCCGCTCGCCAACCTGATCACCGGCGATAAGCGTAACTACAACCTTGGCAACAAGGTCGAGGCCACGATGGTGACCTCTAACGTCAAGTGGCAGAGCGATCTGGGTGAGTTCAGCTTCATCACCGGCTATGTCGACATGACGCAGAAGTTCGCTATCGACTTCTTCAACGGCACAGGCGTGAAGACGGCGACGGGTGGTACGCAGCCGAGCAATCCGGTCGGCGGTTTTGTTATTGCAAATGATGGTGAGCACACCCAGTTCAGCCAAGAAATCAAACTCACGGGTGAGATCGGCGAAGGCACTCGCTATGTCGCCGGCATGTACTTCTTCAACGAGAAGAACGTGACCGACTACGCTGATCTTTTCAGTCTGTCGCCGACGCTGACGTTGGTACTTGAAGATCGCATCCTCAAGAACCGTGCCGATGCGCTCGCGGTCTACACTCAGTGGGACTTCACGCCGTTCGAGAAGGCGACGATCACTGTGGGCGGTCGCTACACCGACGAAACCAAGAAGATCGATTTCATCTCCAACGCGAGCCCCGCAATGGCTGCGCCCACGGCGCCGACCCGCGTCAACACCGCGAACCTGATCGCAGCGGGCATTCCGCTTGAGCAGAGTGCGAAGTTGTTCACGCCGCGTATCGCTTTCAAGTACGACGTTAACAGCGACGTCAACCTGTTTGCGAGCGCAACCCGCGGCTTCAAGTCGGGTGGTTGGAACGCGCGTGGCACGGCTCCGGTCGCCAATCAGCCGTTCGCTCCGGAGACCGTATGGTCGTACGAAGCGGGTCTGCGTTCTGAGTGGTTGGACCGCACGCTGCGTCTGAACGTCACGGCCTTCATGCTGGATGTCAAAGACTTCCAGATGCCGTCGGCCTTCGTCGCGCCGAACGGTGCCATCTCGTTCATCACTCGCAACTTTGCGGGCATGGAGAACAAGGGCGTTGAAGTTGAACTCGTCTACGCGCCAACGGCCAATCTCAACCTGTTCGCCTTTGCAGGCATCCAGGATGCGAAGTACGTCGATCTGAACTCGATCATCGTTTCGCAGCAGGCTTCCTGCCGCGCCGCGATTGCCGGTACTGGTGGACGTGCGGGTGACTGCAACAACGGCATCATCAACCCGGCCGGTAACATCGCAGAGCCGGTGCGTGCGCCCGACACGTTGGCGCTTGGTGCGAGCTACAGCTTCAACCTCGGTGAAAACCTGAAGCTGACGCCGAACATCCTCTGGGCCTACACCGGCGACAACAACGTCGGTACCGCAGGTGCTCCGGCGGGTCTCGTCAAGGCTTACGACACCCTCGATGCGGGCGTCACGTTGGCGAATGCCTCGGCGGGCTGGCGCCTTCAGGCAAGCTGCCGCAACTGTACGGATGAGATCCAGGTGGTTTCGACCCTCTCGGATTTGCCGTACATCCAGGCGCCGCGCACCTGGCAAGTGAGCTTCAAGTATGACTTCGGTGCTCGTCGCCGCTGATCGTCAGGCTCATTCATCCGCAGGGATGACCAAAGGCCGGGGGAAACCCCGGCCTTTTTTTGTGCCCCAGTGCAGACGGTTGCTCGGTCGCAAGCCGGCGGCACGCTAGTCGCGACGTGCCGCGACAGCCTCGATCTCGATTCGCACTTCGGGTAGCGCGAGTGCCTTGACGTAAACCAAGGTGCCGGCTTGCTGGCCGCCTGGATTATATTTTCGGCCCGCCTTGATGAGAGCCGGCAGGTCGCTAGGGTCGAGCAGATAGACCGTCGTCTTGACGAGGTCCTGCATCGACATACCGGCGTCCGCTAGTGCGCGCTGCAGCTTCTGGTAGACGATCTCGGCCTGCAGTTCCACGTCGGCTGGGGTTTGGCCTCGCTCGTCGGTTGCCGTCTGCCCGCTGACGTAGAGCAAGCGTGAGCCGGGCGGCACTTCTACTGTTCTCAAGCTGTAGCCGCCCGTCGGGTTGCGTATGAGGTTGCTACCGCCCGGTGTGGCAGCGGCAGTTGTTGTTGCAGCGATTAATGCTGAACAGACAACCATCGCGAAGCGGCCCCCTGATACCGTCCATCGGGATAGAACTTTCTTTCTCATCACTCATCCTCCGTTAAGCAGCCGACTGCTAGCATTGCATTATTGGTGGTTTCGAGGCGTCAAGGATGACTGACCTGTTGTGGTTTGCGTTTGGAGTAACGGCATTAGTGGTGGGTGCCGAGGCGCTGGTCCGTGGCGCATCGAAACTCGCGCTGTCGCTCGGCATTTCACCGCTCGTGGTCGGCTTGACGGTGGTCGCATTTGGCACGAGTG